>Ga0207992_1000073_pt1 | contig 60962 bp, 59 predicted proteins | sample ETN02SmetaG_FD_185788 | JGI IMG/M metagenome (GOLD analysis project Ga0207992, IMG submission 185788) | Marine microbial and viral communities from oxygen minimum zone, Eastern Pacific Ocean - ETNP2014F10-02SV255 (SPAdes) (version 2) | ecosystem: Environmental > Aquatic > Marine > Oceanic ...
CCCTTAAAATGTCAATTAATTGGTAGGTTTCTGGGCCTATAGCTCAGCATGGATAGAGTGTTGGACTTCTAATCCAATGGTCAAGGGATCGAAGCCCTTTGGGCCCACTTAACAAATTATTTATTCATACAAAAATGGATAATCAGTATGGGAGATTTAGAATTTCAGTTAAATTCAAAAGATATTTCTCAAAATTCTGAGATTATTGGAACAATTTCTGTTTCTTATCCAGGAAGGTATGATGGAGTTGTAGTTAATACAACAATTTTAGATTCAAATGAACATATTATCTACAAGTCATATAATCAAAAAAAGATATCACAGCATGTTTCAAGATTATTTATCAATAAAGATACAATGCCAGAAAATAAAGCAGAATTTACAGCAGTTATTGAATTTCAACCAGATCAAGAATATGAAGTTAAGTTCAGAGTATCAATAATTGAGCAACACAAAGAAATTGAAAGTAAGATAATTTTTGCAAAATATTCTAACTAGAATCTACTCTTTTCAACAACTAAAGAGCCAACCATCCATGGATGTGGATCACAATGGTAATGAAGTTCTTGAGGTTCAGTGAATATGAATTCATATGATTCTCCAGGCATTACTACTCCTGCAGAACCAAATTCACCACTGTATGAATCCATATGTCTATGATCCGCAGTAACAGTATGTGGAGTTGCATCATCATTCATCCAAATAACATGATTATCGATTGTTAAAGTGATTTTAGGTTTGTTTGGGACATAACTAGGGTTTCCTTCAGTTGCTGCACCTTCTGCAATACTAATTATGAAATTTTCAGTGGGTTCCAAAATATGTATATCAACTGATGGTTTTTCTAAAGATTCAGGAAGATAAAACGATGTATAAAAAACCACTGAAGCACCCATGCCAATAATTAATGCAATAACACCAATTCCATATGCATGACTTGATGTTGTAGTACTCATAATTTCTGTAGATTTTCCAAGTTCTTATAAAGCTTGTTTAGAATTTTTTCAATCAAGGTTTTGTTAGATCCTGAGATCCTAAATTGACATCATTAGTTGTAATATCTAAATCAGCTTTAGTTGTTGGAACACTAGGTGCTAATTCTTTTGGTTTTTCTTCAGAATTTTCATCGCTTGAAAGTTTGGATGTCTCGTTTGAATCTGAAGTAACTTCAGAGGCAACATCAGATTCAGTTAACTCTGGTAAATTATCCTCTACTTTTACAGGTGCAGGTGGTGGTGCATTCTTTTGTTGACTTAATGCATATCTGTAGATATGGAAGAATGCAGCAAATACCAATAAGATAATTCCAACTAAGAATAATGAAACATTCTTCATTCCTGTTAAAGCAGCATTATATGCTGCAATATTGAGAAATACTTGGAATGCCAATAATGCAACAAGCAACCAATTAATCCATTTATCTGAAAGATTGATTGTAGCAACTTTTTGTGGACCAGAACTTTTTGCAAGTTTTGATTTCCTCTCAGCTTCATTTGCAAGTTTAATCATCATGTATGTGAATCCAAATCCTAATGGAACCAGTAGTAACATTGTTCCATAGAAGAAGATAGGATCAATTACCAAACGTTCTACCAATGGAATGGATACATCAGGTGAGATATAGAATCCCCAGTAAGTGGTTACCATAATTTGTGCAAGGCTAGTAATTCCAAATGCAGTAACCATTGGTCTATCTCTCCATGAGAATTTCTTGTACCTATCAAGGAATGGAATCAATACAAGTGATATGATAAACGCTAATGGCCACAGCAATCCTGTAACGAATTTATCATATTGAGTCCTCATAAAAGCGTAAATTCCAGTCAAATACCATTCAGGAACTGTAACACCAGGTGGGACAGTAGGTTCAAATTTGAATCCCATATCAATTGGGAAAACACCACCAGTGATCAAAATTGCACCACCAATTGCCATAACCATTGGAACATCAAATACTAAGAATCTTGGGAAGTGTACCGCCATTAATCCCAACATGACTATTGGTAACAAGAACACATGTTGTGCATAAAATCTTAAAACAAAATCCGAGAATCCACTACCCAGCGCCGCATCACGAATTGTTGGTCCAACTACAGGAATAGATGTTGTCAACGATGCAGCAATACTGATTGCAAGTTCTGCTCTTTCACTAAATATAACATCATAACCAGTAAATGCTTCAAGAATTGTTACAACACCTAAGATAACACCGGTCATCCATAAAATTTCATTTCTAATTTTGTATCTTCCACTAAAGTATTGATAATACATGTGAAGAACTGCAAGTAAAACCATAGCATTAGAACCGTGATAGTGAATATTTCTTATATGAAAACCAAATGGAACATCATCATTAATGAATTCAACACTATCCCATGCTCTATCTAAAATTGGTTGATAATAAAACATCAACAGAGCTCCTGAAACTCCAAGAATAATAAATACAGTAAATGTTAACATTCCTAAAAATCCAAAAGGACTTACAAATCTTGCTGGAAAAGAAAATTTTATTGCAGTAAAAATAGTTCTATCTACTCCGTCCCAAATCCAATAAAGTAGGGCTACTATACCCGTTTTTCTCTCAAGTGAAACGGCCATATCCAATTACTCCATTTGCATTTGCATCAAATTTAGGTGGTAAAATAAAAACAAATCCATCAGAATCAACTTCCATACTTAATTGAGGTAATGTGTTTGACGGTGCTGCTTGTAATGATGCAGGTCCAACAAATGCAGTTCCAGTTTGTGGATCATACATACTTCCATGACAAGGACATTCACCTCTCTTTCTTCCATCATCAGGCCAATATTTCCATAAACACCAAAGATGAAGGCAAATCATACTATATGCACGAAGACTAGTTGCTTCAGTATTTCCACCACCTAATTCTTCAGGAAGTCTAATGAATTGCCATTTTCGAAATGCCTCTGCATCTAATGCAGCATCTCCAGTTGCAGGGTAAGTAATTACTTCAGCATGATTAATTGGATAAGTATTCATATTTGCTTGAGTTCCATCAGGTAAAATTACTGGAACTTTTTCTAAGGATGCCTGATTAGGATTTGGCATAAAATCTCCAAATGGGATAAATGGAGCAAACGCCAAGCCTGTGCCTGCGGCACCCATTAATCTTAAAAAATCTCTGCGGGATAACCCATCAGATTTTTTTGTTCCGACCTCTGACATTCAAGCTGGATTACTCGACAAATTGGTTATAAACCTTATTAGAATTTTAGGTATTTTTTTGCCTGATTATGAATATTAGAGTGATTCCGATCGCTACTCCTATAATAATTCCAATTATCAGTCCAATTTCAAAATTTATTTTTGATTCACTATTAGAAATTATTAGTGATTCATGATTTGAAAGTGTCAAATTTTGATCTATAGATTCAGAAAGAATTTCTGAATTTTTTGAATCAATAATTATTGATTTTGAATCAGGAGAATTTTCAGAATCAATTATTTTCTCAGATGAAAGATTTGTAAATTTTGCTTTTATTGTAATTGGTTCAGTAGTTGAATTTCCTCCAAATAATGTTGAATGTGTTAACAGTGTATATGTTCCAGTTTGATTAATTGGAATATTGAGAACTGTTGATGTATTGTCTTTATTTTTTACAGGATAAAATCCACCTCCTTGACTAAAGAGAGAATTTCCTAACCAATCAAGTGAAGGCCATCCTAGAAAATGACCAAAAACTCCAGAGGGAACATTTGTTTGAATTATTTTTCCAGAAGGATCCATAACAAATACCCCAAAATTTGTGTCATCAGATTTCCATGAAAGTTCAATAATTGAAGTATCAATTAATTTATTTTGAATATCAAAATAATATTGTCTCCAATCACCTGCCATGTACCGATTAGACATATCAAATGCACCTTTAGTAAATCCATTTCCATAAAGAATATCATTAGTTAATTTTCCTTTTACAAATATTGTAGAGTCTTTTTCTAAAATTTTTTCTTTAACTACAAAAGAAACAGGGGCATTTACAGAGTGATTATTACTTTTGAAATTTAAAAATCCTTGATAAACACCAGTTTGAAAATCATTTGGAACAACCAGTGTGATGTCCACATTTGCAGTATTTTTTGGAGGGACATTGATAATTTTGGAATCAGGCCACAAAACAGACCATTCTTCATTTTTATAATAACTAGCAGATAGAGTGTATTCCATAGAAGTTGAATTTTGATTTGTGTTACCTAACCAATATGAATAACGTAATGGGACAGGATAAACTCCAACTAAAGGTGTGCCGTCAAATTTTTCTTTAGGTTCTGAAATTCGTAATTCCTGAACAGTTCCCCATGAACCAGCTCGATTTACCATAGACAATTCATCAGAAGTTATTTCAGTATTGTTATTTTTATCAATCCAATCATAGAGATACAATGAAGAAATTTTAAGATCATCTGCATAGACGTCAGAAGTTGAATTCATAAATTGATTGAAAGGAAAATTTAGATTTAATATCATTAATGTGGAATCATCTGGAATTGGGTTTTGGTTATCAAAAAAATCATTTAGTTTTTCATTAGTTTGGATATCAGATAATTTAACATAATTTGGGATAAAAGTATCAGTTTTATTTAAAATTGATTCTTGTTGTCGAGGATTAGTAATTCCATTTAATTGGGTGTTTTTAATTAATGAAATATTTTTTGATTCTAAATTAATTGTGAGTGTTTGATTCGTTGGATTATTTATTGTGAATGTAGCAGTTGTTCTGTCTCCAGGAGATAATTGACCTGCAAACCAACTTGTCATAGGAAATAACTTTGAAGAAAATTGAAATTCATTAAATCCAATTTCAGTAGAATTAATATTTAATAATGCAGGTTCAAGAATTTTTTTGATATTTTCATAAGATGCGTTATTGTATACTATGAAAACACCATTACTACCATGAACATAATCTAATGCAGATTCAATATTTGCTAATCCAGATCCTTGAGTGAAAGGATCATTTTGTAAATCAATTGCAGTAGACATTAAAATATTTTTGATTATGAATGGATCATAATCTTGAAATTGTTTTTTCATTTCCTGCATCAAAATTGCAGCACTTCCTGAAACTAATGGTGCTGCCATACTAGTTCCACCAAACAATGAAAAAGATTCATCTTTAGAGTCTTTTGATGATTTTAAAATATTTGAAGGAGTGAATCCGTGTGCACCAATACTCATTAAATCAGGTTTAGGATCACCAATAGAACTTGGACCCCTACTAGAAAAATCAACTACATGATCATGATGATTAGTATTATTTCCAAATCGTGGTTGATCTTTAAACGGACCGTATCCAACAAATACATTATTTGTAGTAGCTCCTACTGAAATTCCAAATGGTGATGCGTTGGGCAATCCAATTGTACCATATCCATGTCCAGAATTCCCTGCACTAGAAATAATTGTCACACCAGGATAATCATCATGTAATGAATGAGGAGTTGAAAGAATACTAAGAATTAATGATAAAACATCCATACCAGGTGAATATTTTGAATTAGGAAAATTAGATATTCCCCAACTATTAGAAATAATATCTGCTTTGGGTTTTCCTGAAAATTTCCAATTGTTTTCAGTATTTGTAAATCCAGCTGCCCATAACCAACCATAAACAGTATCACCAAACCAAAGTGCTTTTACTGGTAAAATTTTTGCATCTGGCGCTACACCAATTATAGAATATTTTTTTGTATCATTGTAGATATTGTAAGTTTCATGTCCACGTGAAGTGATAGATGCAGCACTAGATGTTCCATGTCCCATAAAATCAGTCATCACCCCAAAAAAATTACCGTCTGGATCTATAGGAGGTAACAAAGTTCCATTAATTGCATTTATTGAATCATCAATTGTTGTAGAATTATTTTTAATTACACCATAGACATCTAAAACATTAGCACCAAAAGTTCCTGCACTATAGTCATTTTTTCCATCATTATCAGAATCAAATACTAAAAATTCATTTCCACTTCCTAAAACAATAGGTGTTTCATCTGTAAAATCAAAATCATAGTCAGATTTTTCAGTAGAATCATCTTGATTATAATCTTGCCACGAAGTACTAAGATCAGGAATTATAGTGTCGTAGATACCTGAAGAAACTGAATCTACAACTAACACTGGAACAACTTGGATTTTACCAAATAGACCACCTTGATACATTACTCCAAGATGATATATTCCACTTTGAGATTTAATGAAATTTGTAGGACTAAATCCAATTTTCATATCATTAGACAAAGTTCCATTAAAAATTGTTGAAGAACCAAATTGTGGAAATAGTGAATTATAAACTTGTATTGTTGTATTATTTCCTCCTTGTAAAATATCTAGATACACACCATCTCGTGTATGATATACTGATGATGTCATATTTTCTAAAATAGGCTTTGTATGATTTCTAATGGTTTCATATGGACTGATATTTGCTGCAAAGGTTGCATTTGTTAAAATAATTCCTTGCCCGTCAGGATCAAGCATCATAGGGTTATTTGATTCATCTCTAGCAAGTGAATGTTGTATGTCAGGATTTGAAAAATCAACACCCGTATCGATTATTGCAATGACAATATCATTTCCAGTGGAATTGTACTTTTGTTTAGCAATTGTAGAACCAGTGATGTCGCCTATTCTTGAAGCATCAGAAATTATTTCTTCAGAGTTATGAAAATCTAATTTGGAATCTTCAATTACATAATATCCCTGAGATATTAAATTGGATGCAATAGTTTCAGAAAGAACAGATACATAAAAAAAACCATGATCAGATTGAATGCCATAGACGGAATTATTTTTTAAAATATTATTTTCTAATGAATTTGAACCAAAAATCAAATACCTTTTAAAATTATTTTCTACAAAAAAATTTGGAGATACATCAATTATATTTGAATTATCAATAATTTTGTCTTCAAAATTATTAGAAAAAAATAATTCATCAGCAGTAATTGCTTGAGCACTAGTTATAGGTGAAAAAAGTAAAAAAAGAATTAGAATAACAATTGTTTTTATTTCAGATTTTTGCATAATTACTACTATCTTCGTCTAGCAATGATTGTAATTTGTAAAGCAACTATAATTCCTATTGATGCGATAATTGGAAATAATAATGAATTAAGTTGAGATGATGCCTCCTCAATAGAATTAACTGATGATGAAATACTTTCTGTACTTTCATTGATATTATTACTGGCTGTAGATAACGTATCATCAAATCCTGCAATTTCAGATTTTAAAATGTTTAATTCAATTGAGGTTTCGTCTAAAACAGAATTGAGTTTACTGATTTGTTTGTTTATTCCACCAAGGTTTTGACTCAAAACATGAGTGGCTGCAAAACCTTTTGATGCAACACCCTCATTAAAAACAGAGATTTGGAATACGTGTGTTCCTTCTTGCCTTGGTGTATAATCAAAATAATAAACTCCTGCATATAATGTCTTAAAAGAGTTTTTCAAAGATAATGACGAGCCGTCAGGTAAATGGATTTGAGAGTTTCCAAGAAGTTGGATAGGATCATTTCCAATGTTTAAGCCATCACGTGTTGTTTGAATAAACACGCGAAATGATTGATTGATTGCACCAGTTTCAGGTGCAAAAACAACAGTATCAATTTGCCTTTCTACTGCAACAGATACTAATTCTGTTGTGGATGAAAAACTAATATCAATTTTTTTGGATAGACCGTTTTGTTCAGTACTTAACACTTCAACTACATAAGTTCCGTAAGGAACGTTAGATGAAGGATCAGGCCAAGTCAGTAATTGGTGGTTAAAACTTCCATCAGGGTTTGTTTGAATTTGTTCAAATTTTGTAATTGATTCATCTGGTGCAAATAATCTTAAAATTAGATTTTCTCCAGGTAAACCATTTCCGTAAACTTGTAAAGTATGATCAGGAGCATAGACTTTACTATTTGTAGAAAGTTCTAATTCTGAGAATGAATCTTGAATTGGAAATAATAACAATACAAAAAGAATAGAAAATAAAAATATGTAATTCAATTTAATTTATTTCCAATATACTCCTAGATATTACTTTTGAAAAAATTGTGCATAACTTTCGTTAAGAGGTATTAAAAAAAAGAAAAAAAGGAAAATTAGAACTAGTTATTCTTACTGTACACTTATTGTTGTACTGACTGGTGGTGATAATGCCGTTGGATTATCTACTGATTCCCATACGAATGCAGTTGCTGTGTAGCTACCACTTTCGGTTGGAATCCATGATAATGCAGGGCTGAATGATTGACCACTAGATAGTGAACCAGTAATCCATGCGAGGGAGACTGTTACACCGTCACCGTCTTGAACTTGTACTAAGTATGCGAATGCTTGCTCTCTATCTTGACCATTTGCTAAGTCAGCAGTTAGTTGTACTTGTTGGTCAACGCTAACAGCACTTAAGCTGTTACCGAATGCATCAACAGTTCTCAAGTTAGCAGCTGGTGCTCTCTCGAGAGGTGGTACAACAGTACCGATTAGTGATGTGGCTGTGATATCAAGTTCATCTGCAGTAGTATATGGTTCAGGTAATGTATTGTCCTCATATTCTGCGGTGACTGTGTCACCTTCTGCTACTCTGAGTCTATGACCGGAAGAATCGTTAGAGACTGTAAAGAATACAGTTCCTTCGAAAATTCCAGTTGCCTCATTAGTTTCAGTTACAGTAAGGTCAATACCTCCGGCATCGGAGTCAGACCAAGCGTCAACATTAAAGTTGTCGATTGCCTCTGGATTTAAGTTCATATCTGCGTCAATTACTCTTACAACACCTGTTCCGCTTGCTGGATAGCTGGCCTCGAGCCATTGTACCTCACCGATATTCCATCTAACTAAGGCAGAACCTACAACTGTTTCATCCTCTGAGAATTCAAAGGAGACAGTGATTCCGTCATTGTCAGTTACTGCAAGTTTACCTTCAGTTGGTCCAGTTTGTACTGTAGTAGACTGGGTTGAAGTTAATGTAGTTGCAGTTCCGGTAATATCGTTTGTACCATCGCCATCTGCATCATGGGCAAATCCAGCGAGAGTTACCTCACCGATGAAAATACCTGTGTCAGCACCTGATTCAACGAGTTTGTAGTTGTCGAGTTCGTTACCTCTACTTGAGACCTTTATTGGGTCATCAGTAGTGTCACCAATTTCGTCAACTAAACCGCTGTCCATGTTATGGTCAGGGGCGACAATTGTGATGTAGACTTTGTCAGTCCATGTGTATACTTTTTGATCGAGTTCTATTGTTGCACCAAAGTTAGAAGTATAGACAGTTAAGCCAATATCTTCATCCTCTTGTCCAACATAGTCAGCTCCGGCTGGACCCCAATCAGTGTATTCTAAGTCGATTTTCTCACCTCTATCCAATTTATCGCCGCCTAAGGTTTCAGGGATTTCAATGACTACTTGGAAGATTCCAGTAGAGTCACCTGTTTCTCTGAGATTAGAAGGCTCTGGATCAAATGCGGCTGCGTTAGCAGTGCTATCGCCACCGGATTCGTTACCATTTAAGGTTGTAGTTGCTGCATCACTGTCCCATTCAATCAAATTGAGTGGAACGGATTGTGCACCATCATTATCGAGGTCAAAGTCTGGCTCAATTAAGGTTAAGATCATATCTGAACCAATTAAGTAGACAGATTTATCGGATTGTAATACACCGTTTCTAAGGTCGAAAGTAGCAGAGTCAGTTACAGTTTGTTTCTTACCTGAGGCATCATTGTTATCAGTGTATTCTACAGTGATGATATCACCTTGTAAGATACAACCGGCACTAAATGCAGATGGACAATCTGTAGTTGGTCCACTTGTAAATGTGACAGTTTGATCATACTCGAATACACCAGAATCTGGAGATACTTCGACCATTTTACCGTTAGCGGTTAAACCGTCAGTTGCTCCAGAGGTAGTGTTACCTAGGGTTGCTAAGAATTTAGAAGCAGATCCTCTTTCGATATTAAGTGTAACGTTAGCATCTGTAATAGAGTCTTCACCCATTGCTGATACGTTGTAGTCAGCATCGGTTACTCTAACGTGTACGACGACATCACCTTGTGCTAAGTCAGCAGTACCTGCAGTTGCGTGCTCAAGGAATTGTGTTCCTGAAGCAGAACCATATGGAACTGGGTAGACTGTTCTATCAAAAGCAACAGAACCGGTGTTTGCATTAACGCTTGCACCATCTCCTACTTCAATAGATTCACCAGATGCGTTTCTGTAATCTTGATAGTTGACTTCAATGTCTGTACCAGTTACTGTTACAGTACCGTTATCGGCATGACAGAATGTACTTGGTACTTGGAAGCTACCAGTGAAGATTCCTGAATCAGACTCAGTCTCTACTAATGTAAAGCCTGTTAGATGTAGTCCATTGTCCGGAGAACCGGCAGTGGTACAATCTGCATCAAGTGCGTGATTGATCCAGGTTTGATCATCATAAGTAATATCTAGAACTAAACCGGCAGTGGTACCGTCACCAACTTTATCGTCTGTAGCTGATGTGATATATATGTCGATTAGTTCAGAATCTGTGTTCATATCTTGATCATCTAATGTTACAACAACAGTATCTGCAATCTTGTAATTGTCAAGATCAAGGGAAACTACACCACTGTGTGTTGGAGCTTCAACTTGGTCTGCAATTTGAGTACTAACACCATCTGCACCTAGGTCATAGAAGTTGACTCTAAGTGAATCCTCGTCAGTCATATCCTGTTCAACAATTACGTCGATATCAGAATCGATTGTGGCAAGGCCAGCGTACAAGTTGTTATCATCAACGTTAAGTTGATTTAACATTGTGTATTCAATTGTACCCTCGAAGGCGCCAGAATTATCATCAGTCTCCTCTAGGAGGATTCTGTAGATTGCGTTGTTTGTACCGTCACCACCATAAGAGAATATATCAGCTACGAATGGTAGTGATGTATCTGTTCCCATACCGGCACCATTTTCTATGGTCATCAATACTTCAACTCTAAGATCACCAGACATAGTATTATGGCTGGATGCTGATCCTGTTGAGGATAGTTCTACAATACCTGAAGCCTTACCAGTTCCGGTAAGAGATGCATTAGGCATTGTTGCACATGCTAAGTGAGCATTGGAACTATTTACTAAACATACGTCAGCAACAGGGTTTGTTGCATTGGCGAATGAAGAGAAGTCCCAGTTAAAGTATGTGTTAACAGTATCAATAGCGTCTAATTGTGTTCCAGTGTATCCTGTAACAATAGAGTAGTTTGCTGCTACACCACTTCTAAGAGTAGAACTCGTAGAAGCATTGGTATAGTAAGCAATCTTACTAAAGGAAGATACACCTTCAACATCATCGCCGCTGGTTGTTACTGATAGCGGTTCACCAATTTGTAGTGATGGGATTATGTGGGTTCTTGTTGTGTTTGATATTGCAAGATCATCTTCAGAAGCTGTGTTCTTGTTAAGATCTTGATCAAGAAGTGTAACTGTCAAAGCTTCACCGGAATTCCATTCGTCACCAACAGAGGATGCGTCCATAGTAATTACACCGAAATCGTTTGCAACCACGAATGATTGTGCGGAATCGTTATAATCGAATGTGGCACTACTGCCTCTTTTAGCGTATTCGTTGACCATAAGGTTTGCATCATCATCGTCGTCTGTATTGTAGAAAATACCACTGTTTTCACCACCTTCATAGAAGACAAGAATCTTGTCTGCTGTTGGGTCGTCAAGTGTGGATTGATCTGTCAATACATCCGTTCCGATACTATTAGTATCGTATGTGATGTAGAGTACACCGTTATCGTCGAATTGATTATCGTATGCTAAGTAATCACCTGCTGCAGAACCATCGGTTCTGTTTGTAAAGGAAACTCCTTCACTGCCTGAGGTTACTTGGAACATTACAATATCTTCAGCTGTTGGATCGATGTTTAGTTGATTATCAGTAATGACTAGATGTACTTCAGAACCTTGTGAGGCACTTGTTCTATCTAATACAAGACTTGCATAATCAGTTAAATCGTCAGATGCGTAATCTAAGGAGACTACTTCATCTGCTCCGGCTTGTTCTAATACAACGTCGAATTCGCCAATTGTAAAGTCATACAATTGTATGAATGGCCATTGGTTGCTGTTTTGTACACCAACTTGACCTTGTGTGTAATTAGCATTGTATGCTGCACCTACAGCCGGTTGTGTACCGTTGTAAGCTGACATAACTGGTGCATTTCTCAATACACCATCTGCTTGATTTACATCATTCATGTTGTCATAACTGTAGACATTTGCTGCTTCAGCAAAAAATTCTGTAGTTATGGCTGCACCTCTTTCAGGAACAATTGTTGGGTTAGCGTCAGTACCATAGTTCAAGTTGTTTGTGGCTTGATCTGCTAAGACTACGTTGGTGGAATCACCAAAGTAACCATACCAGTTACCATCAACAGCTTGTACCATTCTGAGTTGATTTTCATCAACTTTAACGACTGGCTCACCTTGTGCCTCATCGGTTTCGTCTCCGATACCGATTACGACGACCTCTACAATTTGGCCTCCTCCGAATGTGTTGTTGAACATTGCGTTTTCTGCGGAGACATATAATGCGCCTGCGGCGGCAGCTTCTGGTACCATCATAGATGGTGCAGCAATTGTCATTCCACCGGCTAACATTATTGTCATTAGCGTAAGACTAGTTAATTTACGTCCTATTTCGTTATTCATGTTATTGATATTTTTCTTAAAAATTTGTATTTAAGACTAATGGACGATTTGTCCACAAATGGACCATTTTTTGTGATAATTTCATATATTATCTGATTTTCTTATAAATTCTATATCAAATAATGATATTTTATAAAATTTATTTCAATAATTGGATCATATTACTATATTTTATAACATTTACTAATGATTTATGAAATTTTTACAGCCTAATTTTTAGATAATAAGGTCTTGTAAAGTGTAATTGCATCAGATTCATCTTTTGACCCAACAACAACTGCAGAACCTCTTTTCATAAAATTAACAGATAACTCATTTGTTCTCATGGACAATCCCAAATCGCCTAAATTTTCAACTAGAAATCCTTTTTCTTTTGCAACAGCTGATACACTTGCAGAATCCAAATCAAAGGTTTCAGTTGGAGTAATGGAGTAAGTTCTTTTTCCTCTATTTCTTCCACATAATTCTTCTAAGATTAATTCTTGTTTTTCTACAACTTCTAATTTTCCAGTTCCACAAATTGGACATTCATCAGCTCTGAATGTTCGCGTACTGTTAAAATCTAAATTTTCTAAATCAATATGCAAAATTCTATTTGATAAATTTGGTTTTTTTCCAGTAATTACTTTTACAGCTTCTGCAACTTCAATTCCACCCATTATAGAAAGTATTGATGGATGTACTCCTTCAATACTACAAGTTGGCATAGTATCTTCGTCAAGTGCAGGAAACATGCAATAATAACATGCACTTTCTTTTGGTAAAATTGTAAATGCTTGTCCAGATGTTCCAACTGCAGCTCCCGTTACAAATGGAATTTCAAATTTGACACAAGCTTTGTTTAATGCATATCGTGCATTTACAGAATCAAGTGCATCAATTACAACATCACATCCTTCTACAACTTCTAATGCAGTATAATCATTAACTGAAACAGTTAGTGCTTCAATGTTACATTCAGAATTTAATTTTCTTAATTTTTTTGCAGCAGCTTCAACTTTTACTTGTCCAACATCAGATTCATCAAATAATGTTTGTCTATGCAAATTAGATAATTCAATTACATCCCTATCAACAATTCTTAATGTACCAACTCCCATTGCAGTTAATCTAGTAATTATTGGATGTCCCAATCCACCTGTTCCAACAACACAAACTTTAGAATTTTTTAATTTTAATTGTCCATTAAACCCAATTTCTTCAAGCATTACCTGACGTGAATATCTATCTAATTCTTTTGAAGATAGATCTTCTGAACCTCCAGCAACTGCAGGTAAAATGTATACTTCATCGCCATCTTGCAAAGGAGTTTCCATTCCACTAGAGAATTTTGCATTTTTTCCATTAATGTAAATATTAATCAAAGAACGAGGAGTACCATCAGCCTCTAATACTCGTCGTTTAAAATCATCACCTAAAATTTCTGAGATTTTTACAAATCCATCTTGTAGAGAATTTGCAGAAATCTCAGTCTTTTTTTCTCCCCCTCCTGCATTAAGTACTGACGGAATAGTGAATACAATATTTGCCATATTATTGAACTACCGCCGAAATTTCATTGACATTTGGTTTGTAAACAGTTGGTTTTGATAACACTTGCATAATAGATTCAGTTGCTTTTAGACCATTTCCAGTGACATAACATACTACTTTATCATTTTTATCAACTTTACCTTGTTCAACCATTTTTTGTAATACCGAAATTGAAACTCCACCAGCTGGTTCTGTAAATATTCCTTCAGTTTTAGCCAATAAAAGTATTGAATCTAAAATTTCTTGATCATTACATTCTTCAGCAAATCCATTGTATTGTTGTAATCTTTTCAAAACATATCTTCCATCTCCAGGATCACCTATTGCTAAACTCTTAGCAACAGTATCAGGATTTTCAACTGGAATTACTTCTTTGGAATTATTCTTAAATGCATCAACGATTGGTGCACATCCATGTGGTTGTGCTGCAATCATATGCATGTTGGATACATCATCAAGTAATGAAACAGTTTGTAATTCTTCAAATCCTTTACAAATTGCATTAAGCATTGCACCACTTCCTACTGGAACTATTAATTGATCAGGTACTTGCCAATCAAGTTGTTCTGCAACTTCATAGGAAAATGTTTTAGAGCCCTCAACATAATGTGAACGCATGTTAATATTGACGACACCAATACCTTTACTGTCACCAATTTGAGCTGCAATTCTATTTGCATCGTCATAAGTTCCATCAACTGCAATGTAATTTGCACCATAAGATAATGCTTGTGCAATTTTTGCCATCTCAATATTACTTGGAGCAAATACATGGCAAGGTAATCCGGCTCTTGCAGCATGTGCTGCAGTTGCAGAAGCTAAGTTGCCAGTAGATGCACATCCAACTGCAGTTAATCCAAGTTCTTTAGCTTTAGAAATTGCAACACCAGCTGGTCTATCTTTAAATGAAAATGTTGGATTAACTGAATCGTTTTTAATGTATAAATTATTTAATCCTAATTTTTTTCCAAGATTTTCTGCTTTTACAAGAGGAGTCATTCCAGCGTTAATACTTACAATATTTGATTTATTTTCAATTGGCAATAATTCAAAATATCTCCAGTATGTTTGTTCACGATTAGTGAACATCTCTTTTGTTAAAGTTGGAAAATCATATTTTACATCTAGTGGGCCAAAACAATCATCACAAACATACTTGAAAGCAGTTTCGTATTCTTTTTTACATTCTCTACATTGAAGTGAAGTTCTAGTCAAGATCAATTCTTTCCTCTATCATATAATAAAAAATCCTAATATTAAATTAAGTAATACTTAATTTTATTCTATTAAAATATAACAAAAATTGAAAATAAATTGGAAGAAAATCGATAAAAAAAGGAAAAATTATGAAATTTTGAAAAAAATGAAAAATTTCTGGCAATGAGAAATACAAAGTAAGGTTTTTAGATATTTTATAATAAATAATTTTATGAATAAAAAGATCATAATTCCAATATCCATAACAATTATAATTATAGTAATTACTTTTGGTTTAACACAAAATGAAATAACCCAAGAACAAACATCAATACAAATTGAAAGAAATACTGAGATTGGAGCCATGTTAGAAAAAATAGAAGATGATAAGATAAAAAATGAAAGTTTAGATAAACCATATTCTCCACAAGAACGAAAATGGATTCAATCAGGACCATTTCAAATAGATAGAAGTGAATATATTTTAGGGGAGAAAATTTTTGTAAACATAATAAATTTACCTAAAAATTCAAAAGGAGAAATGATATTTACTAGAATCATTGACAGTACATCTATTTTTGAATACAAAAAAATTCCTTTTGATGGTTCAAAACCACAACAAAATTTTTATCTTTCAATAGATCTGTTTGATAAAAGAAAAATTTGCACAGTAGATCAGATTATTGGTGATTGGGAACTTAGATTTGTCGGTGAGAATGGGGAATTTAATAAAATAGATTTTAAAATTCTTGATAAAATAATGCCAGGAGAAAAAGAAAGATATGAACCTGTATGCTAAGTTATTTTAATTCGTGATGAAAACAAACTTTTTCGCCAGTATGACATGCTGGACCAGATGGTTCAACAAGATAAATAATTGCATCAAAATCGCAATCAACTAAAATTTCCTTAATTTTTTGAGTGTTACCAGATTCTTCACCTTTCATCCAAAGCTTATTTCTAGAACGACTCCAAAACCAAGAATTACCAGTTTTTTTGGCCAGTTCTAAAGATTCTTTATTTGTATAAGCAAGCGTAAGAACGTCTTTTGTATTGGCATCTTGTACAATTACGGGTACAAGACCACCGCTTTTTTCAAAATCAATTTCGTCGATGGATTTGTTCATAATTATTATCTACAAATTATACATTATAATCTTACAGATATTTTTTTCTCTTTAAGAAAAGATTTCACACCTTTAACTCCATGAGTAGCATAATGAAAGATAGAAGCAGCGAGTGCTGCATCAACATTGGATTTCTCAAAAATTTCTACCATATCATCAGGCTTTCCACATCCACCAGATGCAATTACAGGAATAGATGCATTATTTACGATTGATTTTGTTAATAAAATATCATATCCATTTTTTGTTCCATCTGCATCAATACTAGTTAGTAAAATTTCTCCAGCACCAAATTTTTCTGCTTCTTGTGCCCAAGTAATTGCATCAATTCCAGTACCTTCTTTTCCACCAAAAATAAAAACTTCAAACCAAAATGATTTGTCATTTTCAGAAAAAATATTTACGTTTTCTTTAATTTCATAATTTCTTTTAGCATCAATTGCCACAACAACACATTGTCTTCCAAATAATGTCATTAATTCAGTTACAAGAGTAGGATTTTTTATTGCACTTGTGTTAATTCCAACTTTATCAGCACCATTTAACAAAATATTTCTTGCATCATCAATTGATTTAACACCACCACCTACAGTAAACGGAATATTAATCACAGAAGCAACTTTACGAACTAATTCCTTTATTGTTTCTCGTTGTTCATTTGAAGCTGTAATATCAAGAAATACAAGTTCATCTGCACCTTCATCACTGTATTTAGCAGCTAACTCCACTGGATCTCCAGCATCTTTAATGGATTCAAAATTTAATCCTTTAACAACTCTGCCATTTTTTACATCTAAACATGGAATAATTCGTTTAGTTAATGTCATGATAATCTCTTTGTCTCCTCAATTGTAATTTTATTTTCATAAAGTGCTTTTCCTAAAATTACACCCCATGCATTTCTTTCTTTCACTTTTGGAATATCATCAATATTAGAAATTCCACCACTTGCAATCACGTTTGCGTGATCTAGATCACAAGCATCTTGAAGAAATTCTAAATCAGGTCCTTCCAAAGTCCCATCACGATTAACGTTAGTTAAAAGAAATTCAGTAAATCCCACATGTAAAAATTCCTTCATGGAGTCAATTAATGAAATGTCAGTTGTGCTTTGCCATCCATGTGTTACAATAATTCCATCCTTATGATCAACTGAAATGACAATTTTTTTAGATCCTAATTTAATTAACAAATTTTGTAATAATTCAGGTTCTTTGAATGCAAAAGTTCCAATTACAATCCTATCAGCAATTTCTAGTGCTTCTATAATGAGTGACTCTGAACGTAGGCCACCTGCAATTTCTATTGGAATAGATACTGAAGAAGCAATTTTTTTAATTAATTCAAGATTTGAGCCCAATCCCAAAGTAGCATCTAAATCAACTAGATGGATCATATCAGCTCCAGCATCTTCCCATTTTTTTGCAACGTTTATTGGATCATCACTATAAACAGTTTTTTGTTTGGGATCACCTTTGTAAAGTCTGACTACTTGTCCATTCATTAAATCAATTGCTGGAATCACTTTCATTTTTTACACACATTTAGAAAATTTTGTATCATAATTTTTCCAACATCACCTGATTTTTCAGGATGAAATTGAGTTCCAAAGAAATTATTTTTTTCAACAACTGCAGGAACTTTAACTCCATAATCAGATTCTGCAGTAATTACATTATCAAATTTTGGTTTTGCACGATAAGAGTGAACAAAATAAACCCATGAATTATTATTTACACCTTCTAAAATAGTTCCAGGTTTTTTAATTTCTAAATTATTCCATCCCATATGAGGTACTTTCATAGTTGATGGGAGTACTACAATTTCTCCATCAATTACATTAAATCCTTTTTCAATTCCTTCTTCACTTTTTTCAAAAAACATTTCCATGCCTAAACATATGCCTAGAACAGGAGTATTATCTTTCACATAATCAAGAAATTTAGTTTTTGAATTTTCATTAATACTTTTTATTGCAGGATCAAAATTTCCAACACCAGGTAATAACAATCCTGAATAAACATTTGGCTCATCAAAAGTAGTGATCACATCGACTGATGCGCCTGCTTGTTCTAGAGAATTTTTAAGGCTGAAAATATTTCCAGCTCCATAATCAAAAATTGCTAAATTCACCATTACATTGAACCTTTTGTACTAGGAATTCCTTTTTGTTTTTTATCATATGATGATGCTGATCTAAATGCAACTGCTAGAGATTTTATTGCAGATTCAACTTTGTGGTGATCATTATCTCCATACTTTACAGTAAGGTGAATACAGCTATTCAAATTTTGGAGTAATGATTGAAAAAAGTGTTCTAGATCTTCTTTAGAAACATTTTCGATTTTACTCCGTTTGATTGATAGAATCAATTTTGAAAAAGGTCGTTTTACAAGATCAATTGAAGCTTCAGCTAAAGACTCATCCATTGGAACAGATGCATAACTAAATCTTGTAATTCCACTTCTATTACCTAATGCTTTATCAATTGTCTGACCAATTGTAATTGCAGTATCTTCAATCAAGTGATGTTCAATTCCATCGTTAGATTTTGCATTTACTTTAAGATCCATCATTCCATGTTTTCCAAATGATATAATCAAGTGATCAATAAAATTAATTCCAGTTTTGATGCTAGTATTTCCTTTTCCATCGAGATTTACAGATACAGAAATAGTGGTTTCCTTAGTACTTCGATTTATTGATGCCTTTCTTTGGACCATATTTTTCACAGATTATCTGATATGATTTATTCTAAATTTAATACCTTTGGTAGCAAATCAATAGAGTCTAAAACAAGAATAGCCTCATTTTCTTCAAATAATCTTAATTTTTGCTGTGGGTTTTTACTTGTTCCAATTATTCCACAAAAAGTTGTTTTATGACCCAAATTTGTCGCTTTTTTAGCCATTATGAAATCTTCCATTGAATCACCCACATACAAACAAGATTTACTTTTCATTCCAATTATAGAATTTACAAGTGATTGTGGATTTGGTTTTGCAAGATCTCTTGATTCATCTTCTAAAAATACTGAATTTTTTAAATCGAATTTTTCTAGTAAATGTTTTAGTGAATAATTGACAGATTCCTTTCCTCTTCCAGTAACCATCGAAATTTGGTTATCAAATTTTTTTTCTAATTTTTTAGATAAATCATCATTAAAAATTATAATATCATTTTCAATTAAACCAGGATCAGAAAATTTTGAAATAGTATTAAATAATTTTGAATAAAGTTCTGGACCGTAAAACAGTTGATCAAATATTTGATACAAAATATTATTTTTGTGTGTGCCAGGATAAGATAACTGATTAATTATTTTAGAAATATCAATTTGATTTTTTAAAAAATTTTCAACTGATTTTATTCCCGTAGAATCAGAATTTTTTATTACAACATAGATGAATTCCATTTGATTTTTGTTTAATTTTTTTGCTGCAACAATTGAAAGAATTGCAGCATAAGTAAGATCAACTTCGTCATTAAAACCTCCAGTTGACTTAAAACCATCAATGATTTTAAAATCTACTTTAATTGAATCATCAATTTCTGCCAAAGTTTCTAAGACATAATTAGTTGTTTTAATTATTGTTTGATCATAAGAATTTGTAATATCGATTAATACACCATCACAATCAAAAATTATACTATCATAACTACTTGGATCAAATGAATCATCAAGATAGATTCCTTTTGATTTTTGTTTTAAAGTCATCCCAAATAATCACGAATAGCCAATAAAAATTTTGAATTCATTTCTTTTGTTCCAATTGTTACTCTAAGACATCCCTCATGATTTCCTATTTTACCCAACTTTCTAATAGAAATTCCTTGTTCAGTTAACGCTGAGTATACTCGTTTGTAGGAACTATGTGCATCAAATAATACAAAATTAGCTTTAGAATCAAAGACTTCAAGGGCATCAAATTTTTTCAGTGTTTCAATAATTCTCTGTCTCTCAGTTTTGATGATTTTAACTGCATTTTCCATCAAATTTACCTTTTCTAATGCTAAAATTCCAGATTCAATTGTAATAGTGCTCAGAGGATATGGGTATTGTAAAACATTTAGAAATGCATCAGTAAATTTTTTGTTTGCAATAAAATAACCTAAACGAAGACCAGCCATTCCAAAAGATTTCGATAAGGTTCTAACTACAATTAGATTATTTTGGGTTTTAACAAGATTAGAAAGAGAATAATCAGAAAATTCACCATATGCCTCATCAATAATGATTAATCCATCAAAAGATTTGATTAGTTTTTTTATCTCTATTTTAGAAAATTGGAATCCAGTAGGATTATTTGGAGAATCAAGATATAATATATCAGCATTTTTTGATTCTTTAACAAATTGTTGAATATCTAATTTCATATCATTAGAGAATGGGATTGTGATTAATGGAATTGAATATAATTTACAACGTTCTTCAAAAAAACCAAAAGTGGGATTTGATGTAAGAATTTTAGTTTGTTTTGATGCAAAATTTGATAAAATCAAATCTAAGATTTGATCTGAACCATTTCCAACTCCAATCATGGACGAAGGGATTTTTACAAATTTAGAAATCATTTGGATTAATTTTTCTACTCCACCAAGTGGGTATTCTCTTACATCAGAATTTTTTTTAGCTCCAGAAATTATATCATTTTGAAATTGTTTAGAAAGAACATAATTTTCATTTGAATCTAGTTTTAGAGAATTTTCATTCAATTCAGGTTTTTTATAACCTCCAATAGAAGAAAATTCTTTAATTTTAGAATCAAACCAATTTTTTTTCATTGTAATCTGCCTCTTACTGCTTCAAAATGATTTGGTAATCCTTCAGCAAAAGTCAATGTATCTAGATGTTTTGAAATTTTAGATAATGAAGATTTTGATGCAATTACTTCAGTATTGATTTTCATAAAATCCATAACAGACAAAGAACCACGAATTTTCCCAAATCCATTAGTAGGAAGTATATGATTTGAGCCTAAAATATAGTCACTAGCAGATGAAGGAGAATAATCACCTAATAAAACCAGTCCAGAAGTAGTAATTTTTGAAGAAATTGATTTTGAATTTTTCATCATTATTTGCAAATGCTCAGGTGCTAGAGAATTTATCAAATTTATCACATCAGAATTATTTTTACAAACTGCAATAAATCCATTTTTTGATAAACTAGATTTAACCAATTCTTTTCTTTGAATTGTTGTCAATAATTTTGTAATAATTTGATTAACTAATTTTGCAGTTTGTTGTGAATTTGTAACTAAATAACAAAAAGTATCACTACTATGCTCTGCTTGAGAGATCAAATCCAGTGCTATATATTCAGGATTGCTAGAATTGTCTGCAATAATTCCTAATTCTGTAGGACCAGCAAGCATATCAATTCCAGTATTATTATTAATCAATGATTTTGCTAATGTGACAAATGCACCGCCAGGTCCAACAATTTTATCAACTTTTAAAATTGATTTTGTACCATAAGACAATGCAGCAATTGCCTGCACACCACCTGTTTTATAGATTTCAGTAGCACCACAAATATCTGCAGCCACTATAGTTAGTGGATCAATTTTTCCATTAGAATTTGGTGGAGATACAACTACTATTCGTTTTACACCAGCAACTTTTGCTGGAACAACAGACATGATAGCTGAGCTGGGATATCTCGCTAAACCACCTGGAATATAACATCCAACACTTTGAATTGGAATAAATTTTTTTAATATTTTAATACCGTCATGGTTAATTTTTTTATCCTTGAAAATATTTTTCACAATAGATTCTGTTTTTTCAACTCTCTTTTTTGATAATTTCAATGCATTAATTTCATTTTTTGAAACTTTTGAATAGGCATATCTAATTTCTGCTTTAGAAATTCGTAAATTAGAAATATTGGCACCTGTAAACTTTTTTTCATATTTTTTAATTGAATTATCTCCATTCTTTTGAACATTTTTTATAATAGATTCAACAATTGATTTATTTTTTTGAGTCTGTTTTGGAGTGATTTTTGCAACAAATTGTTCTATATTTGTCACTTTGTGGATTTTCATCAATTTTCTTCGTCGCGTTTTATTTCTTCTAATTCTAATATTTGACGTGGTTCATGAACAACTAATCCTTGTGCAATTTTTCTTAATTTGGGAATAAGTTTGTGAAATTCATCTTTTTTGATCACAGTATTTACTCCAAACCAACCATCTTCACTGAGTGGACTAATTGTAGGTCTCTTTAATGATGGCATTTGTGACAAAAGTTTTTTTAGATTTTTTTCTTCAACATTAAGATAAATGTGTAAATACTTTCTTCCGTTTACTGCACCTCTCATTAATGTCACAATATCAAAAATTTTCTCACGTTTTTTTGGATCTTTTAGTGATTTTTTATTAATTATTAAATGTGCAGTTGAAGTTAAAACTTCATCGACAATTTTTAATTTATTTTGTTTTAAAGTTGTTCCAGTTTCAGTAACATCCATAATTGCATCAACATCCTCTGGAGGTTTTGCCTCAGTTGCTCCAAACGATAAATGAATTTGAACATCTTTATTATTTCCTAATCTCATCCATGGAGTAACAATTAATGGATCTTTTTTACCATAATATTTTTTATATGATTTCAAACTTTTAATGAATTTAGAAGCAGTTGTAAGATATTCAGATGAAAGTCTAAGTGTTTTTTTCTTTTTTCCATAATCGGCAATCATGGCATCAAGATTTTTGTAACTATATTTATCAGGAAATGCAATTACAAGTCTTATTTTTCCATACTCTAAATCAAGAATTGGTTCAACATCAGAATTTGTTTCACCAACCCAATCTTTACCAGTAATACCAACATCATACAATCCTTCAGAAACTAAAGTTGGAATTTCCTGTGGACGTAACATTTTCACTACAATACTTGGATCGTCTAGATAAACTCGATAGGTTCTACTTTTCCTATTTACTTTAGTCCAAGATTTTTCAAGTAGTTTGAATGTTGCATCTTCTAAACTTCCTTTAGGTATAGCAAATTTCACATCAGACATTTTCATTAGTTTTCACTTTTTAGCTATATAATAGGATGTTTAAGTTTGCTGAAGTAATTCTTTAGCTTTATCAAGTGAAATTGAGTTTACTTGAATCATTTTTTCAACAATTTGGTCTATTTGTTCAGGAGTAGCTCCTGCTGCTGCTGCAAGATTTCGTGCATGTAATCTCATATGCCCTTTCTGGATTCCTTCTGTAGAAAGGGCTCTAATTGCACTAAAATTTTGGGCCAATCCCGTAGCAGCCATAACACAAGCAAGTTCTTGTGCAGATTCAACATTGAGAATTTTTGCACAGATTTTTGCTACAGGATGTACATTTGCAATTCCACCAACAATTCCAACTGAAAGTGGAATTTCTAAAGATCCTACCAAATTTCCTTCATCATCTTTGCTCCATTTACTTAATGATCTATATTTTCCTGAAATTGCTGCATATGCATTTGCAGCAGCTTCAATTGCTCTACTATCTTGACCTACTGCATTTGCAACAGATATGATTCCATTCATTATTCCTTTATTATGAGTGACTGCACGATAAACATCATTGTCTGCAAATTCATATGCCAAAACAATATTGTCAACTACACTCTCTCCACCTACAGATTCTTTTTCAAAAATAGCTTTTGCTTTTACCATACGTCTAGTAGAATAATTGGATAAAATTCTAAGTAATGCTTTTCCTCCAGTAATTTTTTCTAAAAGTGGTGAGACTGCTTCACACATAGTATTTGTAACATTTGCACCCATTGCATCCCCAACATCAATTAACAATTCTACAATCAACATTTTTCCAGATGGAGTGTCAATTTCTTTACATATAATTTCTTTAGCACCTTTATTCATTTTTGATAAAGTATTACTCTTTGAATTTGCTAATTCTAAAATTTCATGAGTAGAATCTTGAATTTTTTTTATAGAAGAAATAAAATCAACATTTAAAATTTGTATTTGACCAATACTGAAAGATTCATCAGCAGTTACATTAAATCCTCCTTTAATTCGTGCAATTTTAGCTCCCTTTGATGCAGCTGCAATTACTGAAGGTTCTTCTATCACCATTGGAACTACGTAGTCTTTACCATTGATTTTAAAATTTGTTGCAACACCTAAGGGTAATGAAAAAGTCCCAATTGCATTTTCTATCATTTTATCGGCTTTATCAAAAGAAATTCCACCGTTAATATTTTCTAAAATATTTTTTTCATCATCAGAAAGATTTGCAAAATTTCCAATAATTTTCAATCTTTCTGCTCTGGATTTTTCAAAAAATTTCGAAATAGATGAATCTGGCATTTTATTTCAATATCCTCAATAATCTATCATCTAACCCATCGGGAAAACCTTTTCCATCAGTATTTGAAGTAATTAAATAGATACTACCATCAGGACCCTCAACTACATCACGAATTCTACCATTACCGCTTAAAATTGATTTTTGGGAACCTAGCCCATCTTCAAAATCGACTTGATAAAGATTAGAAGCTCGCATTGAGGCCATTATGAATTTTGATTCAAAATCAATTCTGTCACCAGAATAAAATAAAATTCCACCAGGTTCTATACTTGGATCATAACAAAGAATTGCATTTTCAAAATTAGTATTTCCTGAACATTGTTGTTCGGGCCAACCATAATTTTTTCCAGGTTTAATTAAATTAATTTCATCATTTTTTTCAGGTCCAAATTCTGCCACATACAAATTATTTTTATCGTCCCAAGCCATCCCTTGTGTATGTCTATGTCCCAAAGAATAAACAGGAGAATCTAAAAATGGATTATCGTTTGGAATAGTTCCATCATCATTTAATCTTAAAATTTTTCCAGATAAAGAATTAATATCTTGAGGTAAATGGGAATCATCTGAAACAGTACCTGTACCAACATATAATTTTGCATCAGGTCCAAATTTTAGAAAACCACCGTTAGTAAATGATGAACCAGGAATTTTATCTAATATTATTTCAACATCTTGTAACTTATTATTTTCTTCAGTGATTCTGAGAACTTTGTTCCATAAATTTCCATTCTCTTCATATGTTAAAAAAACATATAGAAAATTATTATTAGAGAAATTTGGATGTACTGTAATTCCTAATAATCCTCCATCAAATACATTAGGAGTACGAAATGTAGCTAATGGTGATTCTAACAGAACATTATCCTCAATAACTCGAATGGAACCATCTTTTTCAGTCACAAAAATTCTATTGTCAAAAACAGCTATTGCACGAGGTTTATCAAGATTTTCAGCTAAAATAATTACAGAATCATTTTCAGAATATGAATTCGGTTTTGGTAATGGAATTGATGTTTCATTATCTGAAGAAGTTAAAACGAATATAGAGAAAGTTATTGCACCAATAATGGCAATAATTTGAATTTTTTTATTCATCAAAAATTATCTTTTAAAATCCTATTAATTACTTTCAAAGATTTGATAAAGCGTATATACCGTCGAACTTTATTTAGGTTCAGCGGGGTGGGGAAGCCAGGTCATCCCGGCGGGCTCATAACCCGCAGTTCAGTAGTTCAAATCTACTCCCCGCTACTTACTTTTCATAAACACAAAACCAAGAAAGGGAATCATCAAATTTTGTTATTTTATTAGTTGTTCCAATTCGCTGTAAAGGTCGTGTTAAGTGCCTATGAGCAGAGATTTTAGGAATATACAATTGTTTTTTGACTCTTCTAGGAATTTCTACAGTTATTTTTTTAGAATTTTTTTTTCCACATTTAACACACTGAAATCCTTGATTCTGACCTTTTGACTTCATTTTTTTATTGCATCTTTTACATGTTGGATTAGATTTAGAGAGATTTTTTTTAAGATGCAGAATTTGGATGAATTCAAGATTAATTATTCGTGGAAAATTTTTAGATGCTTTTCGAACTCCACCTCCAACTGAAATCTCATCGCCAATCATAAGATTAGAAGCAATAGTAGAAATTCCTGTTTCCTTATACACAGCACACCAAAATTCATGATTTTTAGAAATAATTGTAAAAAAAACATGTCCTCCTTTAACAATTTTTGGGACATTAGATACAATTCCATTTAATGTTCCAGAAGCATATGGTTTCATTGTTTCAAAATTTAATTCATTTTTTAAATGATCACCAGTACCTTGATTAGATTTAAAAATCATATAACCATCTAATTTTTCTTCACTTTCTAAAATTTTTGTTGCGTCAACTAAAGAATTTACATTTTCACCTCTGATTCCATAAAAAACTGGATCAGGTCCATGAGGAGTAATTAATACTCGTCCTCTTTTTGTGTCAAAACTATTGAATGTGTAAGGGAAAGTTTTTTCCTGCATTTTTCTAACACTATCTGTTGAAATCTTTCTTTCTTTTCCAAATTTTTTCTTCTTTCTATAACTCAACAATTCTAACGTGTGATCATGAAAATTATATCCAATTGCACCAATTGAACCAATTAATCCTTGTCCGTTTCCTTCATAAAAAAAATCAAGATTGTGTTTTTTAATAAATTCTTTAGCATTATTTCTATTAATTAATTGCCATAAAGCTAAATTACTAAATTTTGTAAACTCGGGAGGAATAGAATTACTTTCAAAAAAAACAAGTCCAGGATTTGCACCATTTTTGATATCAGAGTATTTTGAAACTAAATTTTTAATTTGATTTTTTATTTTCAAAGGATTTTTGGTTTGAATTTTTAGTGAAACAGCACCATTTCCTCGAGTTTTCCATGGAATGTTTGGATTGAATCTAATCAATTTTGGAAAATCAAGGAATTCAGTTTTTTGTTTTTGAAGAAAATCAACGATTTTGTAGGCTAGAAATGTGGTACACATTCCAGTAGGAGAATCAGTATCATCAAAACCAATATGTAAAACAGATTTTTCAGGCATAACTTAACTAGATAATTCAGACATTTTTAGTTGTTGTAGACTCAATTGATTTAAATTAATAATTTAGTATTTGAATCTAAATTGATAATTATTGATGAAGCAAGAATTTTCAAAGAAATTGAAGAAAAAGAACCAGTATCAGTCTCACTAAATGGTCCAGATGGAATGCTGCCTCAAGTTCAAGATATGGCAATCAAAATTACAACAAAATATAATATTCCAGCATATGTTTTAGCAGACACAACTTGGGGGACCTGTGATTTGAATACAACTGGATCTAAAATCCTAGGAGCTGAAATTCAATTTAACATAGGACATACAATAAATACAGAATCACTAGAAAAAAATTTGATTTTAATTGATGCATTTGATGATGTAGAATTTGATCGTGTAGCAGAAAAATGTACAGAATTATTAAAAGGAAAAACAATTTCACTTGTTACAGATAGTCAACATTTGCATCAAATGGATAAAGTTGAAAAAATTTTAACAAAAAATGGAATCAATGTTAAGATTGGAAAAGGTAAAGGTCAATTAAATGATGGTCAAGTATTTGGTTGTGAGTTTTATCCTGCAACAGAATTAAAAAAAGAAGTGGATGCCTACATATTTTTAGGTCAAAGTAATTTTCATGCTGCAGGAATTGCATTATCTACAAATTTGCCAACATTCATTTTAGATCCATATTTTAATGAAGTTAGAGAAATAACTGAATTTGCGCGAACACTGAAAAAGAAAGCAACACTTGCAATTTACAAAGCTGCAGAAGCAAATTCATTTGGAATAATTATTGGATTAAAAGAAGGACAATTATCAAAAGTATTTGGTTTAAAATTTAAAAAGGAATTAGAAAAGGAAGGTAAAAAAGTTCAATTATTTGCTTTGACTGATATCACAAATGAACGATTAAATAATTTAAGAGGAATCGATGCATTTATTCAAGTTGCATGTCCAAGAATTTCTACAGATAATCAATTTGACAAGCCTGTATTATCAACACCTCAAGCAAATGCGCTTTTGAAAGTTTTACGAAAAGAAAGTATTGATGAATATCTAGAAATTCCACATTGGTTATAATTCAAAAAATTAATCAGAATTAGGTTTTATCAGAATTTTGCCGAAAAGTCCTTTACCATTTAACATTTTATTATGAGCCTTTACTGCATCTTCCAAAGAATATACTGAATCCACAATAGATTTTATTTTTCCTTTTGATATCCAATAGAAGCCATCTTCTAATTCAGATCTGGTTCCTTGAGTTGAACCCAAAATATTAATTCCTTTAAAGAAAATATGTCGTAAATCAGTTTTTGCATCATATCCAGTAGTAGCACCAGTTGTAATGATAGTTCCACCATAATTTAACAATGTTAATTCCTTATTCCAATGAGAACCACCAATATGTTCAAAAATTACATCTATTCCAGAAATTTCACCATAAGGTTTTGGAATTTTTTTTGCAATTGCTCTGACTTCTTTGTGCCAATCATCTTTTCTATGATCAACTGCAAAGTCTGCTCCAAGTTCTAAACACTTGTCTAACTTGTCAGGGCTTGCTGTTGCAATAACTGTACAACCGAATAATTTTGCAATCTGAATTCCAAAAGTTCCAATTCCAGAACTCCCACCCATTATCAACACTAATTGTCCAGGCTGAATTTTTGCTCTACCAACTAGCATGTGCCATGATGTAAGCAATGTCATTGATGCAGCTGCTGCTTCATCATATGAGACACCATCTGGTATTTTTAATACATTAACTTCAGGTAAATGGGCATATTCACAATATCCACCCCATAATGGGCCAGTTTCAAAACCCCAAATTGTTCTTTTAACACAATCAAATTCTCGTCCATCAGTACAAGCTTTACAAACTCTGCACGACATATTTCCATGAGAAACAACCCTATCACCAATTTTGAAATTTTTAACATCATCACCTACTGCAGTAACTATACCTGCAGCATCTGTTCCAGAAATATGAGGTAATGGTATTGCCAAAGGTTTGCCTCTCATACCCCAAATATCGTCATAATTTAGTCCTGCAGCCATAACTTTGAAAACAACTTCATCAGATCGTGGTTGAGGATCAGGCAAATTTTTAATTTTTAAAATTTTAGAAAAATCATCATTAGTGGTATATTCATCATACACTAACGCTCTCATGATTATTTCCTAATTTTCTGAGATATATGATTTATCAAAATTATTTGTACCAAAAACAATTATAATCATAAAAAGAAAAATTAGATTATGTCTGATAATTCAGTATTTCCGGGTGACCAAATAGCATCAATTGAAGAATATGAGGCTGGAATCAACACTTTTGATGATGGTGATATGGTTAGAGCATCCACAATAGGTGAAAAAAACATGGATAAAGAAACTCGAATGGTTGATGTAAGTCATCCAAAATTGCTATCAATTCCTAAAGTTGGTGATATTATTATTGGAACAGTTGCAGCAGTAATGTCATCTATGATTGCAGTAACAATTGAATACATTAATGGAAAACCAACTACTTCAAAAGTAGAATGTATTTGTGGTACACGAAATATGAGAATAAGAAATGTTGCATTAGTGAATGATATAGCATCATTGAAAATTGTTGCTCACCTAAATGGAACAATTCATGCAGTAATGAATGAACCTGAATTAGGAATTATATTTACAAAATGCAGAAAATGTGGAGGTAAAGTTGTTACAATGCGTGATGCCATTAAATGTACAGATTGTTCATGGATTGATGAAAGAAAGCTTTCTTCAAATTTTGGAAAAAGCGATTTCGTAAAGTTGAGAGAGTAAAAATGACAGATGTATCGTTCCAAGGTGAACGAGGTGCATATAGTGAAGCTGCAGCAAGATCTTTTTTTAATGAAACTATCAAAACTATTCCACTTCCAACATTCTCAGATATTTTAAAAAATACTTCACAAGATGTTTCAGAATTTTCAATTTTACCTGTAGAAAATTCACTAGAAGGAAGTGTAGGAGAAAGTTATGATTTGTTATATTCTACAGATCTAAATGTCACTGGAGAAACATATCATAGAATTGAACATTGTTTAATTGGTTTTGGTAAATTACATGAAATTGATACTGTGTATTCACATCCACAAGCTTTAGGTCAATGTAGAAAATTTATAGAAAAAAATAACATGAAAACAATTCCTACATACGATACAGCAGGTAGTGTAAAAATTGTCCAAGAATTAAAGAAACAAAATTGTGCATGCATAGCAAGTAAAGAAGCTGCTGCAATTTACAACATGCCAATTATTAGTAAAGACATTGCAAATAATTCAAATAATTACACTAGATTTCTAATATTATCTAAAAAAGAAACTTTAGAAACTAAAAGTGATAAAACCTCAATTATTTTTTCCATAAAACATGAACCTGGTTCATTGTATAGAATTATAGAAAATTTCAATAAAAATAATGTCAACCTAACAAAAATAGAATCAAGACCAACTAAATCTAATTCATGGGAATATTATTTCTATGTAGATTTTGAGGGTCACCAAAAAAATCCTCAAATTCTAAAAATGCTAAATGAAATAAGAAAAGAAACACTTTTCATTAAAATTTTAGGTTCATATCCTTCAGCAAAACTGAATTAGAATCCTTTTGGTTTTCTTAACGTAAAACCTAAACTAAATCCAAGAATAATTACTCCTGATGTAATTACCATAAAATCAAATGTAATCCCAAATGGATCAGGTGTTTGATTTGTATTGGCAGTTATTTCTAATTCACTACCGCCAGTATTTTGAACAACAATAATTGTTTGTCCATCTTCAACATGAGTCCAATCTAAAATCAATTCTTTTTTGTATGAAGTGTTTGGTATGTTTAATCCATCACCAGGACTAGAAAGTTTAAGATCAAATGCATCTCCTACTATCATCATATATTGTGGTGCATCTTTTGGTGCAGGAATTGAAAAAGAAGCAGACTCTCCAGTTGAAATATTAAAATTTTCATTCATAGAAATCGTTGGAGCTAAAGTATTAACTAATGAGAAACCACCTAATCCAATAACTATACAACCTACAACCATTCCAATGATAGTTCTTGTTGCAAGCATAATAAAATGACTTAACGTGCTGCTTAAAAAATTATCTACATTAATGATACGTCATGAGGCTGACTTTCTGCAAATCCAGCTCTAGACATTTTGATAAATTCAGCATTTGTTTGCATTTGTGGAATTGTATGTGCACCACAATAGCTCAAACCTGAACGAACTCCACCAGTCAGTTGTTTTAAGATATCTACAACAGTTCCTTTGTATGGAACCATTGCCTCAACTCCTTCTGCAACATAATCATTAAGATCGTCATCAAATGATGTTGAACCAGTCTCTTTAGATTTTCTCCCAATTGATGCTGCTAGAGAAGCCATTCCACGATATACTTTGAAACGTTTTCCATTTTTGGTTAAAACAGTTCCTGGAGATTCATCAGTTCCTCCTAGCATACTTCCAACCATTACAGTCGAAGCACCTGCGGCTAATGCTTTTGTAGCGTCACCAGAGGTTCGAGTTCCACCATCAGAAATAATTGGAATACCATAATCACGTCCAATTTTTGCACAATCCATTACTGCAGTGAGTTGAGGAACCCCTGAACCAGTAATTACTCTAGTAATACAAATTGACCCAGAACCAACACCAACTTTAACTGCATCAACTCCTGCTTTCATTAAATCCTCTGCACCTTGAGCAGTTGCAATATTTCCTGCGATTAATTCACAATTTGGGAATGCTTTTTTGATATGTTTTACAGTGCTAATTGCATTTTCACTATGACCATGAGCAATATCAACAACCAATACATCGGCACCTGCTTCTAAAAGAGATTCACTTCGTTCTAAAAAGTCACCTTTAACTCCAACTGCTGCTCCAACTAGAGGGCGACCTTTACTATCTTTAGATGCATTTGGATAGTCTGCATTATTTGTTATATCTTTACTTGTAATCAAACCTTTTATCAATCCAGATTCATCAATTAAAGGTAATTTTTCAATTCGGTGTTTATGCAAAAGATCTTTTGCATCATCAATGGTTACACCAGCTTTTGCAGTAATTACATCTTTAGTCATTACGTCTTGAATTAAATTTTTAGAATTTGCAAATAATAAATCTCTCTCAGTGACAATTCCAATTAACTTTGAATTTTGATCCACAACTAATAATCCAGAAATATCTTTATTTTCAGCATAATCTAATGCAGTTTCTATTGTTTTGTCTGCAGTAATTGAATAAGGATTTTCAATAATTACACTTCCGGAACGTTTTACTTTAAGAACCTCGTTTGCTTGTTCTTCAATTGTTAAAAATCTATGAATAATTCCTATTCCTCCTGCACGTGCAATGGCTACAGCCATTGAAGATTCAGTAACTGTATCCATGTTTGCACTAACAAATGGTATGTTTAATGAAATATTTCGAGATAATTGAGTTGTCAGATCTGTTTGACTCCTGCTCGTAATATCAGAATATTTAGGTACGAGAAGAACGTCGTCGAATGTTAATCCTTCTTTAAATTCCAATGAAACCTTGTTTCAAGAGTAAAAAATTGATTATAAGCCTTTGTTATTTTGATAGCTTAGATGCAATTGTGATGGCATCTTTAGAAGCCATCACATTATGTGTACGTATAAGATCGGCTCCATTTAAAACACAAATTGCTTCAGCAGTAATAGAACCAAATAATCGATCAGAAGGATTGTTTTTTTTCAACAAATTTCCAATTAAGGATTTATTTGATAGAGAAATTAAAATAGGAAAATTTCCTTTAATAGAAATTAAATTTTTAATTATAGAAATATCTCTGTTTACCCAATCAGTTTTGATTTTTGTAAAAAATTTTCCCTTTCCAGATTTTCTAAAAAATCCGATTGCAGGATCCAATACGATTTGATTATTAGAAATTTTACATCTTTTTGCAATTTGCAAACTTTCTTCAAGAAGTCTTTTTGTTGAAGTTGGATTTCCAGATACAATTTGAGAATTATATGCACATAAAATTAATGAAGGATGAAATTTTGATATAACATTTTTCATTTTTTTATCATATTTTAATCCAGAAATATCATTTATTATTTCAACATCACGTTCTAAAGCAATTTTTGCAACATTTGATCTACACGTATCAACAGATATTGGAAGATTAGAAACATCTTGGATAATTTTTATTGCATTTAAAATTCTATCAGATTCAATTTTTTCAGATACAATTGTTGACAAATATGGTGCAGTAGACATACCTCCTACATCAATAAAATCCGCACCGTCATTTTCCATTTGAATAACTGAATTTCTAATTCTCATTCGAGTAGTACTAATAGATTTTTTATAAAATGATTCTGGACTAGTGTTTAAAATACCCATTATTCTAACAGGATTCCTTCCACCAACAGAAATATTTCCAATTTTTGCCATATAGTTTATGAAAACCTAATACAATTTGAGTTATATGATGATTTTAGGTTGGAATAAAAAATATTCCACTATTTTAAAAGAATTGAACTATAGTAGGAAAAAAGATAAGGAATCAGCTGTTATTTTAGATTCAATTTTAAAAAAAACATATTCTATTAAAAAAATTGAAAATCTTATCAAAAATGAAACAGTTTTTGTAATAGGATCTGGGCCTTCGTTATCTGCAGCTATTCCAAAACTAAAAAAATTTAAAAAATCAATAAAAATTGCAGCTGATAGTTCATTAAAACCATTAATAGAAAATGGAATCATTCCAAATATTGTCATTACAGATTTAGATGGAGACGAAAATACAATTAAAAAAATATCAAATACAAAATCAATTTTTGTAATTCATGCACATGGAGACAATATAAAAAAATTGGAGATGGTAAGAAAAATAAAAAATTGTATCGGAACAACACAAACAAATTCATTTAATAAAATTCAAAATTTTGGTGGATTCACTGATGGAGACAGAGGGGTTTTTTTAGCTAGTCATTTTGATGCGAAAAAAATTATTTTATTTGGAATGGATTTTGGAAATAGAATTGGAAAATTTTCTAATACCAAAAGATCAGACAGAAAAATTAAATTAAAAAAATTAAAGATAGGAGAAAAATTATTAATTTGGTTATCAACGATCACAAAATCAGAGTTATTAACCACATCAAAACCCATTAAAGGATTCCAAAAAATATCTTACAAAGAATTGGATAACATAATTACCTAGAATGCATTTAATACCCATTACGGATTTATTAAATTATGAAATTTTCTGAAGAGCAAATTAAAGAAATTGTTGCTTTAAGAGAGAATATGCTTGAACAAGTAGACAAGCATCAAGAAGGGATAGATATGCTTGAAAAAAATATTACAATATTAGATGGGTTTTTAAAAAATTCTAGTTTTGTAAAAGCCTCTAAATTAGAAACAAAAAATGAAAACAAAATAGAAGAAGAAACAGAAGAAGAAAAATCAATAGAAAATTCAATTCCAATAAAACGAGGAAATGATGGTAAAATAATTGCTAATGCATATGTAACACCAGATAAACTTTCAATAATTTTAGATGAACAAGTGGTGATCAATGCAGATACTCCACCTTTCAAATCATTCTTTTTAGATAGAATTATTGGAGAAATGAAGAAAAAAGATTTTATCGAAGCTGAAAATGGCAATATCCAAAAAGAAGCAATGATAGACTATATTGTAAATAAAAGTGGTAGTGACATTAGAGAAATTATTATAAAAAATTATAGAGATAAACAAAGAGTGACAGAATTAATTAATACTGCAGGATGGTCATTAACACGAATGTTGGAGAATATCAGTAAGTGATATCATGGATAAAATTCTAGTTTTAGATTTTGGTTCACAATACAGTCATTTAATCTGTAGACGAATAAGAGAATTTTCTGTTTATGCAGAATTAGTCCCTTATGATATCAGTTATGAAGAAATACAAAAACATAATCCAAAAGGAATAATTTTTTCAGGAGGTCCATCTAGTGTTTATAATTCTGAAGCTCCAGTTCCAGAAAATAAAATTTTTGAAATGAATTTACCATTATTAGGAATATGTTATGGTCATCAATTAATTGTAGATAAATTTGGAGGAAAAGTGAAAAGAGCGAACAAAGAATATGGTTCGTCTCTTCTAACAATAGATAATGATAATGATTTACTAAATGGAATTGGAGAATCAGTTAGAGCATGGATGAGTCATGGAGATGAAGCTGAAGAAATTCCATCAGGATTCAAAATAATTGGTCATACTGAAGGTGCAAAAGCTGCAGCAATTGCATCAGATGAAAAATCAGTCTATGGAATTCAATTTCATCCAGAAGTTGTTCATACAGAACAAGGTACTGAAATTTTGAAAAATTTTGTTCTAAAAGTTTGTCATGCAAAACAAGATTGGACAATGAAAGGATTTATTGATACAGCAGTGGAAAAAATTTCAAAAATTAAAGGGAATGTTTTGTGCGGTGTTAGTGGTGGAATTGATTCAACAGTAGTTGCATTATTAATTGATAAAGCAATTGGAAATAGACTCAAATGTGTTTTTGTAAATAATGGTTTACTACGGTTAAATGAAGAAAAAGAAGTAGAAGAGATGTTTAAAGAAAATTTTGAAGTTAATTTCACATCAATTGATGCAGGAGAGCAATTTCTTAAAAAATTGAAGGGAGTAGATGATCCAGAATTAAAAAGGAAAATTGTAGGTGAAGAATTCGTTCAAGTTTTTACAAATTTTGCTGAAAAAGAAGGTCCTTTCAAATGGTTGGCTCAAGGAACTCTATATCCAGATGTAATTGAAAGCGGTGTTTCAAAAGGTCCAGCAGATGTAATTAAATCTCATCATAATGTAGGCGGGTTACCAGATTGGTTAAATTTAGAAATTTTAGAACCATTAAGAGAATTATACAAAGATGAAGTCAGGCAAATAGCAAAAATTTTAGGAGTTCCTGAAAAATTATTCATGAGACATCCATTTCCAGGTCCAGGATTATCAGTTAGAATTATTGGAGAAATTACTTCAACAAAATTACAAATTTCAAAAATAGCAAGTAAAATTGTTGAAGAAGAATTAATGGAATCTGGCTTTTATACCAAAGTTTGGCAGGCCTATGCAGCAGTAGGTGATGATAAAGCAGTGGGAGTTGTAGGTGATGAGAGAAAATATGGAAACATAGTTATGATTCGAGTTGTAGATTCTATTGACGCAATGACTGCTGATTGGACTAGACTACCACATGGAGTATTAGAAAAAATGAGTAATAGAATAACTAACGAAATTGAAGATGTAACATGGGTAACATATACAATTTCAAGTAAACCACCAGCAACAATTGAGCCACAATGAGGGATAAAAAATGAACTATGAAAAAATTTGTGATGAAATTTTAGAATTTAATCAAAAAATTCGATATGCAGCAGTTTATGATTATGGTGAACTTCACGACAAAATTAGACCAGGAGTTAAATCTCATCTAACAAGAGAAGAAACTGAAACATCATTATCACAAGCAATTTACCGTTGGTCAACAAGAAAAAAAACAGCTGACAAAATTGGAGTACCAATCTTTGCTTTAGCAAAATATGAGAAAATCTACAGAATAACAATACCTATTGGGGGAGCAGGATTAATTTTAGTAACTACAGAATTAGATGTAAATGTTAACGAAATTACAGAAAAAATTATTGAGATTAGAGATTCACATAGTTAGGATTAGTGTATAGTATGGATTTTCATGTCTTTGATACATATGTTAAAGCCAACGATGGTCATACAATACATTTTGATGTCATTACCGACAAAAAAGATAGTCAAGAAGCAATTACTTTTGCAAAAGAATGGCTAAAATCAATTAATGAAAATAATTCAACAGTTACAACAGAAGAATGTAAATTTTGTCATTCAGAATCTGTTTCAGAAGATATAGAGATTGAAATTATGACAAATGGATATTTCATTGCAAAAATGGAAGGATGTCCACAATAATTAACTTAAAAGGGCAGCACCAAATACTCCAGAGGAATCACCAAGTTTGTTTTTTAATATAGGAGTTTCAACAATATCAGAAAAGACTTTAGAATAAATTGAATTTTTTCCTTCAGTGTATAAAAAATCAATATTAGATAAACCACCACCGAGAATTATTGCATCAGGATCTAAAATATCAATTACATTTGCAAGACCATAACCAAAATTTTCTAAAAATTCATCTTTCCATTGTTTACCAATTTCATCATCAAAGTTATCAATTATTTCAGGCATTAATTGAGTTAAACCAGTAAGTTGATTCCAACGTTTTTCTAAAGAGGGTCCACTAATGTATGTCTCTACACAACCAAATTTACTACAATAACAAGAATTTCCATTTCGATGTAAAGTATGGTGACCCCACTCACCTGCAATGTTAGTTCTACCACAGTTAAGTGATTTATTAATCACAATACCTCCACCTACACCAGTACCTAAGATAACACCAAAAACTAAATTGAACTCAACTCCAGCACCCATTTTAGATTCAGCTAAAGTAAAACAATTAGCATCATTTTCAATAGAAATATTTTTTTGAAGTTTATTTTCTAAATCTTCTTTTAAAGATTTACCTATCAAACATTGTGTATTACTGTTTTTGATTAATCCAGTTTGTTTTGAAATTGCACCAGGACAACAAATTCCTAATGAAAAATCAGAGATATTTTGTGTAACGTCTGAAACCAAGTTTGCTATATTATTGATAATTTTCTGATAATCGTTTTTGGGTGTAATAACTCTTTTTCGTTCTAAAACATTAAGACTCTCATCTAAAACAATTATTTCTGTCTTAGTACCACCTAGATCTACACCAATTTTGTACAACAATAATTTATGAAAAGCAGTATGATTAAATTTTAACTGAATTTATCCCATTGGAGGCATTCCGCCGCCGCCGCCTGGACCTCCTGAAATAGCAATGACATCATCAATTCGGAGTATCATACATGCTGCCTCAGTTGCAGATTTGATAATTTGTTCTTTAACTGCAATTGGTTCAACTACGTTAATTGCCATCATATCTGCAATTTTTGTATTTTTAGCATCAATACCAGTCCATTTTTGTCCCTGACTTTGTTTTGATCTTAAAGTAGCCATTGTATCAATAGGATCCATACCTGCGTTTTCAGAAATTGTTAATGGAATTACTTCTAATGCTTCAGCATATTTTTTAATTGCAAGTTGCTCTCTTCCATCAAAATTATCAGCCCAATCTTTGAGTTGTGCTGCTGCAAATGCTTCAGGAGCACCACCGCCAGCAACGATTTCTGGTTTTTCAATTACATCTTTTACTACCATTAAAGAATCATGAATAGAACGATCTACTTCATCAATTACTCTTTGAGTACCTCCACGAATAAGTAGTGTTACAGATTGTGGATGTTTACAACCTTCAATGAATACCCATTTATCAGATTCAACTTTCTTTTGATGAGCCAAATCAGCTGAACCAAGATCTTTTTCAGTTAAATCATCTAAGTTACTAATTACTCGTCCATCTGTAGCTTTTGAAAGTTTAATCATATCACTTTCTTTTACACGACGAACTGCCATAATTCCATGTTTTGCAAGATAATGTTGTGCAATATCATCAATTCCTTTTTGACAAATCAAAACATTAGCTCCGACATCATGTAATTTATCAACCATAGTTTTTAGCATTCTATTTTCTTCTTCTAAGAACATTTGCATTTGAGTTGGATCAGTAATTCTAATTTCTGCACTCATTTCTGTTTTTTCAATTTCTAATGCAGAATTAATCAATGCAATATTTGCTTTTTCAATTCTAGTAGGCATTCCACTATGAACAATTTCTTTATCTAAAACAATACCTTCTACAATTTGTGTGTCATCAATTGAACCACCTGGTTTCTTTTCAACTTTAATATTTTCAAGATCAACAAAATATTGTTCACCCTTTTTGGTTGCAATACTAAGAACTGCATCAACTACAACCTTTGATAAACTACTACTATCTTCTGAAATTAATTTTGATTGCATACTTGTCGATGCAATTTTTAAAAGTGATGTTTTATCATTAGGTTCAATTTTTTTAGATAATTGTGAATAGATTTCAAGAGTTTTTTCGGATGCAGCTTGAAAACCTTCAATAATTGTTGAAGAATGAACATCTTTTTTCAAAAGATCTTCTGCTCTTGCTAATAATGCACCACCAAAAACAACAGAAGAAGTTGTTCCATCACCTACTTCATTATCTACAGTTTTAGAAATTTCAACAATCATTTTTGCTGCTGGATGTTGAACATCGATTTCTTTTAGAATAGTAGCACCATCATTTGTAATCGTAACGTCGCCTAAGGAATCAACTAACATTTTATCTAAACCACGAGGTCCAAGACTACTTTTGACTAATTCTGCAACTAATTTTGCTGCAGCAATATTGTTTTGTTGTGCATCTTTGCCTTTTTGTTGTAGTGCACTTTCTTTAAGAACTAATACAGGTCCATTTGGTCCTTGTTGGATTGATGCCATTTAGATTCATTTTCAATTCTCAAAATCCCCCTTTTTAACATTGCCTAATTAATAGGTGAAATGTAAGATCGTTTTTTCACATCAATGATTCCACCTGCTAGAATCCTTACAGATGGTAAGGCTAAGAAAGGCAGAAAAAGAGGGATCAAATGAGGTCTACTAAATTTACATCCTAAATCTACTATAGAATTATTGATCCTTTCAAAATTAGATGAAACAGTTTCAAAGGAATCAGTTGAAACAATTCCTCCAAATTGTAATGGTAGTGAAGCGAGAATTTTCCCAGATTTAACTACTACTAACCCCCCTTGATTTTTGATTAAATGATTTGCCGCTATTGTCATGTCAGAATCATTTGAACCAAGTACAATCAAATCATTTTCGTGAAAACTCCATGTAGAAGCAAATGCACCTATATCAGCACCAAAATTTTCAAGAAATCCAATTGAGTGTTGATTTGTTCCATGAGTTCTATCAAATGCTGCAATTTTCCAAATGTCATCATCTAAAGATGCAGAAACATGACCGTTCTTTGGATACAATTCTGATGTCCCTAATTTAGTAATTATTTCATTTTGCATAAAAATTGTATTTGCAATCACATGATCCTTTTTAGATTTGATCATAAAATCATTTTCAGAAAATTTTTTTAATTTTACAGTTTTTTTAATCCAAGGAGAAATAATATTTTTTCTTATATGAGCTACAATAGTTCCATTTGAAACTACAAGCTTACCTCCAACAAAAACATGTTTTGGTTTAAATGATTTTAAATTATCAAAAACTAAAATGTCAGCTAACTTACCAGGTGCTATTCCTCCAAGATCTTTTCCCATATTATAATAATCAAAATTATTTTTAGATGCCATTGTTACTGCATCTATAGGCTCTAAACCAAGTTTAATGGATTCTCTAATACAGTAATCAATATAACCAAATTTAGAAATATCTAATGGATCAAGACCATCTGAACAAAACATTAATCGATTCAGATACGTTCCATGAGATAATACACGTGGGATAATTTCTTTTAAATCACGACGTATAGAGCCTTCTCTAATCATAATCCACATTCCTAATCGTAATCTTTCTAATACTTGATCAAAGTTAATTGGTTCATGACAAGAAAGAATTCCTGATGAAATATACGCATTAAGTTTTTTGTCACTTGTACCTGCAGTATGTCCATTAATGATACAATCATGTTCCAGCATTGTTGAAAGTGATTTCATTGTTTTTGGTTCACGTAAAGTTACTTTAGTCCATGAAAAAACTTCTCCCATTCCAAGTACATGAGGATGTTTAATTGCAGTTTTTTCTTGTGACGGAGTTAATGATTTACTATTACTAAATTTTGCATCAACAGGTAGTCCACCTGGAACTGTTTGAAATATTCGAATAGGTAAATTTTCTCCTAGTTTAAGAAATTCTTGAAAACCTTTGTAACCACCTACACTGACAATATCAATAGGATCTGAAAAAAGGGAAGTCACACCACAAAGAAGAGCTTGTTTTGCAAATTCAGATGGTAGTACAAATTGATCGATATGTAGATGAGGATCTGCAAATCCAGGACTGACGAATTTATCTTTAATATCAATAATTTTGGTTTTTGGCCCTATTGCATGAGTTGCATCTAAACCAACATATGCAATTCGATCATCAATAATTGCAATCTGAATTTTTGGAATTATTTCCCTAGTATAAACAGAAAGTAAATTACAATTTGTCAAAACAAGATTTGCTTTTTTATCACCTAATGCAACAGAGTTTAAAGATTGAATAGAATTGGCTAGGCTTGAATTCATAATTAATATTCAAATTTATGACTATTATAGGTTCAATGCTTAAATTACGGATGAAGAGGTTTTGTTGATATGAACATTCCAAAGGTGATCAGAAAGTATTGTGCAAAATGTAAAACACATACTGATCAAAAGGTCTCCATTTACAAGGCTGGAAAGAGACGTGGTTCTGCAAGAGGTGAACGTCGTCACGCTGAGCGTAAACAAGGTTATGGTGGACAAAAATTCCCAAAACTTGCAAAACCAGCAAAAGTAACAAAGAAAGTTACTCCAATTATGACATGTACTGTTTGTAAAAAGAAATACAATAAAACAGGTGTTAGAATTAAGAAATTTGAGTTGGTAGCAGCATGAAGAAAGATCATATCGGGGTTCCTAAACCATCAAGCAAGTTTCAAAAAGTTAATTGTGAAGAATGCGGTGAATTACAAATAGTATATTCCCATGCATCGACAAATATTGCATGTAACTCATGTGGTAATACAATTTCAGAACCCACTGGTTCTAAAGCAAAAATAAACGGTAAAATTTCAGGCAGTGCCGAGTAATTCGTAATCCTGTTTTGTATTTAGATTTAATGCAATTCTTTTGTCATCAATGATAATATAATTTTCATTTAAATTCTGAGATGAATTAATTTTATTTGTATTAATTAAAGAAATTCCTGTGTAATTACATTTTTGATTATTATAATTAACAAAATAATCTGATTCCAATCCAAGAGAAATTAAAAATTCGTTAGTTACTAAAATGCTAGTCCAAATTTTTTCAGAATCATAGTAGCTAACAATTTTTTTTATAATTTCTACATCTAAAAGAGGTAAATCGCCAGAAGTAACTAAAACAGAATCATTCATGGATTGAAGTACTAAAGTTAAATCTTCAACATATCCTATTCCATCAGTATTAAAAATATCAACATTATTTTCTTGTAATAATTTTTTTGTTTTTGGAGAATTAGGACTTGTCAATGCTAAAATTTTTGAAAAACAATTTGATTCTTTTAAAGAATCAAATACATGAAAAATAATTGGTTTTTTATATTTGAGTAATAATTTCTCGTTATCAAGATTCATTCTTGTACCTTTACCACCTGCCATAATCAAAGCAATCATATCGAAACAAATACCATCAATGATGCTAAACGAGTTATTTCATTAGTAGAACCTATAACATCTCCAGTAATACCACCAAAACTACGCATAGATATTCCTAAAATTATGATTGTAACAACAAAAGTAACTGCAAGCATTACAAGACCAGTTGTTTCACCAAGTAAAGCAACAGGAATTATCATAATTACAAATGCTAGCATTAATTTTCGCTTATCTTTCATAGTCTGAACAAAAGATGAATTTGAGCCTAATGATGCAGAATTTCCCAAGCTTGCCATTAAAACCATGGAAAATTTTGCTAAAATTTCACTAATCAGAATTGCCTTAAACAGATCAAATCCAGTTGTAAGTGAAATTGTAACAACTAATCCAATAAGATACAACACAAGTGCTACAACTCCTGCAGAACCAGTAGAGAGATCTTTCATTGCATTAAGTTTTTTTTCTTTACTTCCTTTTACCATTAAACCATCAGCAAAATCAGCTAAACCATCAGCATGATGAATTCCTGTCAAAATTGCAATTGATGTAACAACAAGAAAACTTACCAATATTGGATCCAAAAGAAATGATAAACCAAAACCAAAACTACCAACTAAAATGCCAAGTATTATTCCCACAACAGGAAAGAGATACATGTATTTTGCAGTTTCATTTAAGGTTGAATTTGATGATGGTAAAATTGTTAAAAAAGAAAAAACAGAACCAATTTCTTTAAACATAAATCCACCATCCAACCATAGATAAAATAAGAATTATTGGAATAGTAATAATTCCAAAGAAAAGAATTGATGTTAATTTCATAATTTTAATTGCAGATGTAACATGTTGTTTTGAAAGAATTATTTCTCCATCTCCCAAATTGTAATGATTAATTTTTTCAAATTTAGTTTCTAATGCTCCGGCTAATGCTGCCATTGGATATCCAGCATTAGGACTTTCAGTTTTTTTACCATCACGAATCATTATTTTGTAAGAATTTTTCCAATTATTTTGTAAAATCGCTGCTGAAATAACCATCATTAATCCTGTCAGTCTAGATGGAATATAATTTAAGATTGTATCACATTTAGCCGAAAACCATCCTAGATTTTTGAAAAGATCATTTTTGTATCCAACCATTGAGTCAGCTGTATTGATGATTCTATAGACAAATGCACCAAATAAACCAAAAAAGGAATAGTAAAACATTGGTCCAGTAATACCATCAACAGTATTTTCGCTAATACTTTCAAGTACGCCTGAAAGTACATGATTTTTGTCTAATTTTGTAGTATTTCGCTTGACAATCATTGATAAATAATTTCTTGCCAAATCAAGATCATTACTCTCTAAAGAATCAAGTACGCTAATTGCATGCTTTTCCATTCCACGAATTGCAATTGTTGTTTTAAGTAATAATGCACCTATAACTATAGATAAAATTAATGAAACATAATCAACAGAAATTAAAGAGATTCCAAAATTTAGTCCAGATAATAATAAAACAACCACACTAGAAATAATAATTATCATTGTTGTGCCACCAATTTTTTCAATTGTTGAATTTTGATTTTTTGTAAGAGTAGTTAATTTTGCAATGAACGTTCCTATCCAAGCTGTTGGATGATAACGATTTTTTGGATCCCCAAATATTAAATCAATTAAAATTGCAAAACCAATAATTGCAATAGATTCAATAATCATTGTAACATTTTCTCAATTGAATTGATATCCATATTTGATTCAACAATTTTTGATAATTTGTTTAATTCATTATCAATTTTTTTAATATTTTTCTTGTTCCAAACAATATCTTTAGGATTAGAATTAAGAGAATCCTCTTCTGGTAAAGTTAATGAAATTAATGGAATTGTTCCAATCACGGGTACATTTGTAAGATTTTTTAATTTTTTGAATCCTGGTTTTAAAACATCAATATCTCCACGAAATTTATTAAAAATAAATCCTTTAACTAATTTTTGATATTGTTTTTCTATTAAAGCCATAGTTCCAGCTAAACTAGCAAATGAACCCCCTTTCTCAATATCAGTAACTAATAAAACACTTGCATTTGCTTTTTTAGCAATTTTCATATTTGCAATATCATATTTCTGTAAATTAATTTCTGCAGGAGAACCAGCACCTTCCATAATTACTAAATCAAAATTCTTTTGTAAAATTTTCAAAGATTTTGAGGCCAATTTCATACCTTCAGTGTTTACAAATTTTTCATAGTATTCTTTTGCATGCATTTTTTTAAATCGCTTACCATTCAAATAAACAACACTAGAATAGTTCCCAACTGGTTTTAATAAAATAGGATTCAAGTCTGACGTAATTTCACACCGTGCACCAAAAGCCTGAATTGCTTGAGCACGAGAAATTTCAAAATCAGGCGTAATATATCCAAAATTGGACATATTTTGAGACTTGAATGGAGCCACACTGTAACCTTTATCTGAAAAAATTCTACATAAGGCAGCAACTAATGTTGTTTTTCCAGCACCAGAAGAGGTTCCTTGAATCATTAATGATTTCATTTCATTTTCTCCAATGCAGTAACTAATTTTATATTATCTTTATGAGATTTAACTGCAATTCGAATGTAATGATTGTTTAAACCTCTAAAATTTTTACAATCACGAATTAAAATTTTGTTTTTTAATAATTTTATTTGTAATTTTGTAGAATCATGTTTTGTTTTAATTAACATAAAATTAGTAAATGATGAAAGACATTCAAAACCATCAATAGCAGAAATTTGTTCTTTCAAATATTTTAATTCTTTTTTAATAATTAAATTAGATTTTTTAATATGAGAAATATCTTTTAACACAGCATTTGCTGCATCTTGAGCTAAAGAATTTACACTCCATGGAATTTTTATATTTTTTAAAATTCTGATGATTTCTTGTGAACCACACGCATATCCTATTCTCAATCCAGGTAAACCAAATGATTTTGTTAAAGATCTTAGAATAAAGAGATTGTCATATTTTTTAACATATGATATTACAGATTCATTTGATTTTGGAACTAATTCAATAAAACACTCATCGATGAAAACAATAGTTTTTAATTTCTTGGCAGCAATTATTATAGATAACAATTCTTTTTTTGACAATAATTCTCCTGTAGGATTATTAGGATTACAAAGAAATACACATCCATTTTTTGGAATCTGTAAAATAAATGAATTAATATTTTTAGACAAACTTAATGACTTAAAATACAAAATTTTGCAATTACTTAATTTTACTGCAGTTTCATATTCTTGAAATGTAGGAACAGAAATTAATACTTTAGTTGTTTTAGATAAAAATGCAAAACAAAAGTTGTAAAGAATTTCAATTGCACCATTTCCAACAATAATATTTGATTTTGATAAATGAGTGTATTTTTGTAAATTTGTGATAACAGTTTCGGAATTAGGATCAGGATAATATTGAATTTTCTTCAAATTTTGTTTGATGATTAATTCTGCAGATTTAGGAATTCCAAGAGGAGTGATATTTGAGCTAAAATCAATAATGTTGTGATCGCTATTTTTTGAAGGATTTTTTCCGCCATGGATTACAGGAGAATGTCTACGAATGGACGATTTTGTATTTATTTTCACAGTTCCAAATAGGATAGGCTAATTTAGTATGTTTTGGTAATTCTGAAAACGATTATTAATTGAGACCGATCAAGTTTGACATTATGGGTAAGAAAAAAGTTGCAATTATTGGAGTTACAGGTTCTGTAGGTCAAGAATTTGTCCAGTCACTAAATAATCATCCATGGTTTGAGGTAACTCAAATAGCAGCATCTGAGCGTTCAGCAGGAAAAAATTATCTAGATGCAATTAAAGATGCAAGTGGAATTGTTGCTTGGGATGTAGGTGGAGAAATTCCAGAATATATTAAAAATATGACAGTTAAATCAGTAGATCAATTAGATGTTTCTCAATTAGATTTGATATTTTCTGCAGTTGAATCAGAAGCTGCAAGAGATATTGAAACTAAAATGGCTGCAGATTTACCAGTCATATCAACTAGCTCCGCATATAGATACGAAGACGATGTACCAATACTAATTCCAGGAATTAATGATGAACAAACCGAATTATTAGAAACTCAAAAGAAGAATAGGAATTGGAAAGGTTGGGTAGCCCCTTTACCAAATTGTACTACTACAGGTCTAGCAATTACATTAAAACCACTTCTTGACAAATATGGAGCAAAAAAAGTTCTGATGACTTCAATGCAAGCAATTTCAGGTGGAGGTAAATCAGGAGTATCTGCAATGGGAATAACAGATAATATTATTCCATACATTCCAAAAGAAGAAGGAAAAGTTAGATTAGAAACAAGAAAAATTTTAGGGAAACTAAAAGATGGAAAAATTGAAGATGCAGATATTAAAATCAGTTGTACTTGTACTAGAGTGCCAGTAATAGATGGTCACACTGAATCAGTTTTTGTAGAAACAGAAAAAGAAATTGATCCAATAAAAGCAAAAGAAACTTTCAATGAAAGTAATAAAGATATTTCTGTCACGGGATTACCATCAGCTCCTAAAGATTACTATGCATTTCACGAAGATCCAACTAGACCACAACCAAGAATGGAAAGAACAGTAGGAGATGGAATGACTACAACAATTGGAAGAGTCGAAAAAGAAGAATTGTTTGATAATGGTTTGAAATACATGTTATTTTCACATAACAAAAAAATGGGTTCTGCAAAAGGAGCTGTTCTTTTAGCAGAAATGTTATACAAAAAAGATAAAATTTAGAAAATAATTGTAATTTTTACAATAATAACTTTATAAGAACCAGAAATCTATATCGGTTTAGGTGTTATAGACGACAAAAGTTGATGATTTAGATTTACAGATATTATCAGAATTATCTAATGATGCTTCAATTTCAGTGCCACGATTATCTAAAAAAATAGATGTAAATTCATCAGTTGTTTATTCAAGGATCAAAAGACTTGTTAAAAGAAAATTAATTGAACGTTTTACCATAGATGTTAACGATGCTGAATTAGGTTATGAAGTTAAAGCATTAACAGGAATTAACATTGATACTAAACAAAGAGATAACGTTATTGAAGAACTATTCAAAATTGATGGAGTTAGAGAAGTAGCAGAAGTTACAGGCAGATTTGATATTTTAGTTACAATGTATTCAAGATCATTAGATCAAATGCACAAAATGGTTTCAGAAAAAATAGGAAGAGTGGAAGGAATTCAGTCATCGGAATCATTTATTGAAATGAAATCACGTACGAAAGCAATGCCATATATGCCATCAAATACTGGTGACTAGTATATTGCAAAAACAAACAACTTGCTCAAAAGTAGCAGTTTACTATGAATTAACAAAACCAAAAATTTGGTATTTACTTGTATTCACTGCATTTGGAGCAGCATTAACTGCATCAAATATTTACAATATTTCAATTTCTATTGAAACTTGGACTTTGATGTTATTTTCAGTTGCAGCAGGTTCCGCAGCAGCAAATACTTTGACAAATTATCGTGACAGAGATATTGATGCAATCATGGAAAGAACTAAAGACAGACCATTGCCTTCTAAAAGAATTTATCCTGCAGTTAAAGCAAGAAATTTTGGATTAGTATTAGCTGGAATTTCATTAGTATTGGCTTTTGGAATTTCATCTACTACAACATTAGAACAAGGAATATGGGCAACAATTTTCATTGCATTTGGATTAGTAAACAATGTAATTATTTATTCATATATACTTAAACGAAATTCTAGAACAAATATTATTTTAGGAGGATTATGTGGAGGTTCGCCTCCGATGATTGGTTGGGTAGCAGTAAGTATGTCAGATTTGTGGACAATGGGTCTAGCAATGGCAGGACTAGTGTTTATTTGGATTCCAATGCATATTTGGGCTTTAACATTACATTTCAAAGAAGATTATAACAAAGTAAACGTTCCAATGTTGACTGCAGTACAATCTGAAAAAACTTCAGCAAGAGCAATTGCATTATCAACTGTTGTAATGGTACTATTTTCAATTGCACCATTTTTCATTACAACTGAAAATGGAGAAAATATGGTGGGAGATGTTTACTTGTGGACTGCAATTGCATCAGGTGGATTAATGCTAGGATTATCAATTTGGGTTACAATTAGACCAATGGAGAAAGCTGCATGGACATTATTCAAATTCTCCAGTCCATATTTGGCAGTATTATTTATTGCATTAATGGTGGATTCTGCATTATAAGATACTGTTATTCTCATCCAAACTATTAAGATCTTTTGTAATTTTATAGTGATCTTTAACTAAATTTTCTACTTCAGTTTTTAATTCTGGAGAATTCCATTCAGATTTAATTAAAGAAGATAATTTAGCAACAATATTCCATTGTACTGTATTTTGTTCATCTATTAATTTTAAAAATTCTTTTCCTTTTTCATCATCATTCATAGTTTTACAATGATTTACAATGATAAAAAAGTTAGCAGGGTAATTACATTATTTCAAAGTTTTATTAACAAATACTATAATTTTCAATATTGCAATGTAGTATTTCAGAATGCAAAGAAAAAGCCATACAAACTGTGAAAATTAGTTTTAAAGAGAATAGAAATTTATGTAAAAAACATTTTAAAATTTTTCTAAATAAGGACGAAAAATTTACTCCTACTTTTTCTAAAGCATCAAAATTCTAATTTAATCATATAACGAAATTTAATTATGACTGAGTTTTTGTTATATTATGACTAAAGCAATAGTTTTAGGTGGTTCTCGTGGAATCGGAAAAGCAATTTCAGATTCTTTAAAAACAATTAATATTGATGTTTTTGCAACTTCTCAAAAAGACATTGACACATCAGACTTAGATAGTGTAAAAGAATTTTTAAAATTGAATAATGAAACAGATATCTTAATTCTCAATACAGGAGGGCCTAAACCAAAACCATTTTCAACTATTACTGAAGAAGATTGGAATAAGTACCATAATCAATTATTTGTAGGATTTTGTATCATTCTACAAAACATCAAAGTGAATAATGGAGGATACATATTTTTGATAAGTTCAAATGTAATAAAAGAACCAAATTCGAAATTGATTATTTCATCAGCATACAGAGCAGCATTTTCAGAAGTTTTCAAAGTATTGAGTAAAGAATATGCTCAAAAAAATATTAGTTGTGTTAACATTGCACCGGGTCCTATCAATACAGATAGAACTAAAGAATTAATTGAAAATATTGAAGTATATGAAAAAACGTTACCTATGAAAAGATTAGGGGAACCAAAAGAAATTGGAGATTTTATTAAAAGTATCATTGAAAATAAAATAAAGTATCTTTCAGGAGCTACAATAAACTTTGATGGTGCAAATTCAAATTATATATTCTAAAATTTAATCTAAGAAGTTATTAGTAGAAACTGTTATCAATATTTATGACAGAATGGAATACACTTAGAGCCAGATTTCCAGATGATGAATTTGATGAAATTGATAGAATAAAAGATCAATATGGATTAAGTTATAATGAAATAATTCGTTCAGGAGTTAAATTCTATGTAGGTCTTACATTAGCTAAAGAATTAGTAGGAGATTCATTAGAAAGTAAAGACATTATGATAGGTGGCAAAAATTTGGGTAAAATTTTGAATAGTCCAGAATATCAAAGAAATTTTGAACAAAAGATTACAAAAATTGCTAAAGTGTTAATACTTGAATTGTTTGAAAAAGGATTAGATTTTAAAGAAAAGACAAAAACAATTAGAAAAGAACGGAAAGTTGGAAGACCTAAAACAAAGAAAAAAGTTGGAAGACCTAAACAAGGATTGGATTAAAATTATTTTTTAAATTCAACATTTGGTTGATCTGGTTGACCTGCAATTGCAATTAATCCACCATCTCGTAATTGTTGCAACAATTGCATAACTTCTTTTTCAACTTGATTTCTTTGTAATCCTGTTTGATTTGCAAAAATTTCAACAAGATCTGTTACTTTACGTTGACCATTACAAGATTTCCAAAAATCTACAATAGCTTGATTTACCATAAACCCTTGATCGTGTTCATTAGCTAACACCATTGAACCGTCTTCTTGTTGTACTAGTTTTCCAACTCCTTGGGGTAATGCAGTTTCATAATTAATTGGTGCAGGAGTATTCAATCCATTTGCACCCATTTCTTTAATTTTGAGTTTTCCTTCTTCAGTCATTTTATCCATTGTCCATGCAGGTTCCCACACAATGTCAATATTGACATTATTTACTCCAGGAACTTTTTTAGCAAATCTTGTTGCATCAGCAACTAAAGTCTCATGTAAAGGACATCCTTGAGTGGTCATTGTCATTTTAATATTAACATCATTATTTTCAGTCACATCAATTCCATAAATTAAACCCATTTCCACAATATTTAGAGGAACTTCAGGATCCATACATTGTTTCAAGGATTCTTCAATTGCTTGTGTAGAAACAGTACTCATATTTTATACAGCAGTTTAAAAAACAATAAAAACTTTGTATTAATTAGCTTGGAATAATTTTTGAATAGACTCCTCATAAGGAGCAGTAGCCACACCTTTTTCAGTAATTATTCCAGCAATTAATTCAGGGGGAGTCATATCAAATGCAGGATTGATTACACCGATATCGTCAGGTGCAGTTTTTTTCTCACCAATACCTGTAACTTCGGAACCTTTTCTCATTTCAATTATTACATCATCAGCTTTGGTTTCCAAGTCAATTGTAGACAATGGTGCAGCAACATAAAATGGAATTCCATGCTGTTTTGCCATTGTTGCCACTTGATATGTTCCAATTTTATTAAAAACATGACCAGTTTTCACAATTCTATCAGCGCCAACTACAACTTTGTTTACTAATCCATTTGCCATAGAATATCCAACTGCAGTATCAGGAATTAAACTAACATCAAATCCATCGTGTTTTAATTCAAAAGCAGTTAATCGTGAACCTTGTTGAATTGGTCTAGTTTCAGTAGCAATAACTTTAACATTTTTTCCACTTTCTCGTGTTGCCCTAATTACACCTAATGCAGTCCCATATGCAACAGTAGCTAATGAACCTGCATTACAATGAGTCATTATAGTATCATTATCATCAAAAAGAACTGAACCATTTTTTCCCATAGATTTGTTTATCTCAATATCTTCATCCGCCATTCTTTTTGCAGTAGATATTACTAATTGTTGAATTTTTTCTACTGTCTCTCCAGTTTTTGCAACATTCATTATTTTTTCCAATGCCCATCCTAGATTTACAGCCGTAGGTCTTGTTGCAAAAAGAATTTCTCTTGCAATTTGTAAATCAGATAATAGTTCTTCTCTTGTTATAGCCTTACTTTGTAAAACAGCAAGAGCCAATCCAAATGCTCCTGACACACCAATTGCAGGAGCACCTCTTACTACTAAAGAACTAATTGCATCTGCAACTTGATTAAAATCATCAAATTCAACAAAAATCAATTCATTAGGAAGTTTTGTTTGATCAATCATTACTACTTTATCATTTTTCCATTCAACTGTTCTGAGGACAATATTCGAATTATCAGACATTTAAAATGTTAAAAAATTATGATTATATTAAATTAATCTTATAATTCATCAAACATATATTTTCAATTTACAAGAACTAAATAATTGATAGAATTCGAACAAATTCAAAAATATGATTCAGAAAATATGCTTAAAATATATGATTTTTGGCCAGAAATGGCATATCAGCAACTTGATATGGATTCTAATGAATTAAACTTGGGAGAATGTTCTCATATTATTTTCGCTGGAATGGGTGGTTCAGGTTCAATAGGAGATATTTTTGCAGCAATTTTATCTAAAACGAATATTCATGTAGAAGTTGTTAAAGGGTATGTTTTACCAAAAACCGTTAATTCAAAAAGTCTAGTGATAACAATAAGTATTTCAGGAAATACTGAAGAAACTCTCAGCATCTTATCTATGGCAAATAATCTAAAATGCAAAATTCTTGCATTTTCAGATGGAGGAAAAATGGAACAATATTGCGAGAAAAATAATATTAATCATCACAAAATTGAAATGAAACATTCCCCACGTTCATCATTTCCAATTTTTTTATTTTCCATACTAAAAATTTTAGAACCATTTTTACCAATTAATAAAAATGATATAATGGACTCTCTACAGGAATTAAAAAAACAAAGAGACAAAATAGGGACAAATAACTTAACGAATACAAATCCAGCAATATCATTGGCAGAATGGATTTCAGAAATTCCAATGATTTACTATCCATATGGATTACAAGCATCAGCAATTAGATTTAAAAACTCATTACAGGAAAATGCAAAAATTCATGCAATCAGTGAAGATGTAATTGAAGCTTGTCATAATGGAATTGTTCCATGGTCAAAATCTAAAAACTTGAAACCTATTCTAATTAGAGGAAAAGACGATTATTTTAAAACAGATCAAAGGTGGGAAATTTTAAAGGAATATTTTAAAAAAGAAGGAGTTGAATACAAAGAAATTTTCTCTGTTTCTGGAAATATATTAAGTAAACTAATAAATTTAGTTTATTTTTTTGATTATGTTTCTATCTATGTTGCAATTTTATCTGAAACAGATCCCACACCAGTAGATTCAATAAAATTTGTAAAAGATCGATTATGAGTTTAGAAAAATCATCAGTAAATAAGGGAATTTATGCAATAATAATTGTAATTTTTTTTTATGCCATAATTTTATTGTTATCAGATGCAAATGAAATAATTTTAGTTTTCAATCAAATAGAATTTGAACGATATATTGCTATTTTTTCATTGGCTGTTTTAACATTATTTATTTATGCATGGAAGTATCAAATTATACTTAAAAAAATAAACATAAATCTAAATTTCAAAGATGCATTTTTAATTTATACTGCAAGTATGTCCATGATTATCACACCAGGAAGTGTGGGTATGATTGTTAGTAATTATCTACTAAAAAAACAAACTAAACAATCAATTTCTAAAACAATGCCAGCATTAATCTATGATAGATGGACAGATATTGTCGCTTTAACCATCATAATTGGAATTTTATTATATTGGAATAATTTTATTGTATCAGAAATTATTTTTGGTATAGGATTAGTGTTATCTGGATTTATTTTCTTTGTTTTTAAAAATTCAGCGGGATTAAATTTATTGAATAATATTTTATTAAAAACTCGAATATTTAAAAAAATGGTTATCAATACTGAAGAATTTCAGGAGAATGCAAGAAAACTTACTTCATTAAAAACAATAATTTCTATAGTAAGTATTTCTTTTCTTACCAAACTTGTTCCTATGATTGCAGTTTATTTTGTATTTGATCTATTTGATTTGAATATAGATTTTTTTACTACTAGTCAGATTTTTTTAACAAATCAAATAATTGGAGTTCTATCATTCATACCAGGTGGAATGATTGTTACAGAAACAGGATTATTGGGATTAATTATACAAAATGGCACAAATTTCACTATTGCAACAATGATAGTATTATTACTACGAATAGTAACATTTTGGTTCCCAGTAATTGTTGGTTTCATAGTATTAAAATTCGTATTAACAAAACGTTAAGTTCAATCTTTCATCATATCGAGGAACATAACATATCTTAAATAATCAAATTAAAAGAATAATAACAATTTGAAAGTAATAATTGGAATACCAGCTTTTAATGAAGAAAAAAATATTGCAGGAATTATTGTTAAATTAAAGAAAAAATATGATCATGTAATTGTTTGTGATGATGGATCATCAGATATGACGCAAGATATTGCTGCTTCATTGGGTGCAATAGTGATAAAACATTCTTCAAATTTAGGGTATGGTGCAGCAATAAAGACAATATTTAATGAGTCTAAAAAAATAGATGGTGATGTTTTAGTTACTTTTGATGCAGATGGACAACATCAAATTTCAGAAATTGATTCTGTTTTAAAGCCAATAATTGAAAATAGTGCAGATATTGTAATTGGATCTAGATTTTTAGGATCTACAAAAGATTTACCAAAATATAGAAAAATTGGAATTAAAACAATTACAAGTTTAACAAATACACTTACTGGTTCTAATATTACAGATTCACAAAGTGGTTTTCGAGCATATTCAAAAAAAGTTTTAAATGAAATAACACCAACCGAATCAGGAATGGGAATATCTACAGAAATTTTAATCAAATCTGCAAAAAACAAGATGAGGATGACAGAAATTCCAATTACAATAAATTATGAAGGTAATACACATTCTCAGAAAGCTGTTTCACACGGAACATCAGTAGTAATGAGTACAATTAAACATGTAGCAATAGAAAGACCACTTCTATATTATGGGGTAACAGGATTGTGTTTCGTAATTCTTGGATTGATATTTGGTGGATGGACAATACAAATATTTTCTGAAGAGAATGTTTTAGCACCGGGTATAGCTCTCATTGGAATTGGTGGTGTTATTCTAGGCACAATTTTATTAATTACAGCGACTATTCTATATTCAATTGTTAATGTAATTAGAGAAAAATAATTTAAAAAAATACTTATTTATTTTTCACAAGAAAGAATAAATTAAATTTTGATGATGTAATATTTTTCTTTAATCAAATCAAAAAAATAAAATTTATTCAATTAAAAATTTTAGATTATTTGACTAAGATTAGAACAAATTCTAAGGCAGATATATTATATACAAATTTAGAAATTTATCATTAAAGTGAAAATAGTGATAGAAAAATATGCTAAAAATTCCAATAAATTAGAAAATAGTATAATTAAAATTATTAAAATTAGTATAATTTTATTTATTTCATTTTCAATTTTAGGACAGTTTGTTCCATTTTTTGAGGGTTCAAATTCATATTTTTATGGAATGGCATCAATATTATTTGTTGAAGAAGGAATTACAAAATCAAATCCATTTTTAGAAAAATATGAAACAAATGAATTTCTTATAGAAAATTGGTTACGAACAGATCAGAATGAAATGATTCCAATGTCTGGAAATGGATTGATAGTACTAGGAGGTATTGCCTATTTATTTGGAGGTTATTTTGCATTATATTATTTATCTCCAATTCTTTTCATAATTCTTTTAATTGTAAGTGAAAGAACTGCAACTAAATTATTTGGAAAATATGCAGGGTTAATTACTCTAATTTTACTTTCTGCAAGTAATTTATTATTTAGAAACAGTATTCAATTACATACAGAGAGTTTATTTTGTTTATTATTTGTTTTAGGGACATATTTTTTAATTAAATTTGGAAGAACTAATCAATCCCATTTAATTTTAATATCCTCAATATTTTTTGCATTTTCTTCAACGGTCAGATTATCTGGAATTATTTTATTCCCTATAGAAATAATTATTCTAAGTGTATTTTTAGTAAATAATTATTTTAAAAATAGAAAAATAAAAAATAAACAAAGTAAAACTAAAAATTTAATTTCATTATCATTAGCTATAATTCCATGGATGATTTTTTTATTAATTTTTGCTTATGGAAATATATCAACTACGGGAGATCCATTTGTAACATATGGTGCATTAAATGAAGGACACACAAAAGTTTTTGATTCATCACCTTTAGCATTAATTACATTTGAAAAGAGTGATTTTGAGAATATCAAACAATATTCTAAATATTTATTGCCGTATATTTTTGCAGGAGGGTTTAACAATATAGATGACAATTATGAAGATATTTTAGGTGATCATTGGATAGGATTACTACCTCTAATAATTTTTGGATTAATTTTAATTTATTCCTATAAATCAAAAAATAAAAAATTAGAAATATTTGTTATGATGTTAGTAATAGCTAGCATAATTTGGTTTTATTCATCAGTATCATCTGAAGAATTAGGAGAAATAGGGGTTCCTGGTAGATATATGCTTCCAGCATTTGTATTATCTTCAATGATGTTTGGTTATGGAATTGAACAAATTTTTACAAATATGAGAAAAAGAAAAGGATTTAAAATAAAAATTTTGCAATTAACTGTAACATCTGTTTTATTTGGAGTTGTACTAATTTCATATAGTTTTACACCTGCTATAACAATGCTTGATCAAGATAATTATTTTAAAAATCCATTTGATTATGAAAGAGAATTTCCATTAAAAGAAAAGGGGGTTGAGAAAAATAGTATAGTATTATCTCCTGTAGGATCTAGAGGACAAGAGTATGAACTAGCATCTTTTAGATTAATTGAAATTAATCAAACTAGAATAAATTCAATTAATTTGCTGCAAAATATTGTTGAAGAAAAACATGATGTCTATACATTTAAAATTCCATTTAACAATTCAGAAAAAAAATATATTCAAAATCTAATTAATCATGGATTTGTTTTAGAAGAGTATTCTGAAACTTTTTGTAAAATGAAATTACAGTCAGAACAAAAGTCTATTTCGGATGAAAAATGTCTCAACGGTGTTCCTATTAGAAATAATATTCAGAAGTGATTTTGGTTAGATGTTTGTGTGAAAATGATAAATTTCATCAAAAATTTAATATATTTAAATAAAAAATCAAATTTGTATGAAAATTCTTTTAATTAATCCAACATACGATGGAATTATTGTTGCACCACATTTAGGCTTAGGTTATCTATCTTCAGGATTAAAAAAAAATGGGCATACAGTCAAAATACTTGATGGCCTCAGAGAAAAAATAGAATATGAACCATCAGAATGGGATATAGTTGGGGTTACAGCAATGTCAACATATTTTCCAGAATGTGTTCAAGAAGTAAAAAGAGCAAAATCTTATGGTCTTAAAACAATAATTGGCGGACCTCATGTAATTTGTGATCCAATCCAAAGTTTAATTGATTCAGGTGCAGATTATGCTGCAATTGGTGAAGGGGAAAAAACGTTTAATCAATTAGCAGCAGGAATGCCAGATGCACAAGTAGATGGATTAGCATATTGGGAAAATGGAAAAGCTGTAATGTCAAAGCAAAGTGATGAAATGATTGGTAAAACAGAGTCAGGTTCAACAACATTTCTTATGCAAAAAGATATCTACACTTTACAAGTTGGTAAATTAAAAAGGGAATTTCAATTAGATATTGATGATTTTGGAATGCCAGATTGGGAATCAATTGATCCTAGAAGTTACAATTATGAGCCACATGGAATGATCATACATGCACGTCCAATGGCTCCAATTATTACAACAAGAGGATGCCCATATAGCTGTACTTATTGTAGTGCACCAATTACTGCTGGAAAAAGAATGAGAACTCGTGATCCACATAAAGTTGTAGATGAAATAGAAATGTTGGTTAACAAATATGGAGTTAAAGAAATACAAATTGAAGATGATAATTTCACATTAGTAAGAGAGCATTGTGTAGCTATTTGTGAAGAAATCCTAAAACGTAATATCAAAATAGTCTGGAGTCTTCCAAATGGAGTTAGAATAGATAAGCTAGATAAAGAATTACTTGAATTAATGAAAAAAGCAGGGTGTGTTTCTATGGCATTAGGTATAGAATCAGCTAATCAAAGAATTTTAGATTTGATTAAAAAACAATTGAATAAAAAAGTAGTTAGAGAAACATGTGAACTGATATCAAAAGTAGGAATTGAGACTACAGGATTTTTTATGATAGGATTCCCTACAGAAACAAAAGAAGAAATTAAAAATACAATTGATTTTGCAGCATCATTACCAATAGATCGTGCACATTTTACAAAAGTAACACCACTTCCAGGAACAGAATTATTTGATTTATGGGTAGAAGAATACGCTAAAGGTGATAAAATTGATTGGAAAACATTTGACTATTATCAATTTGATGCAGACTGGTCAGAATGTAGTTTTGACGAAATTTCCAAATTACAAACTATTGGTTTTATCAAATTCTATAGTAAACCAAAACGTCTGTTCAAATTTTTAGCACAATTAGAAGCAACACAATATCTAACACTTACAAAAAGATTAATGAAAATTTTGTTACCACCTAAATTTTATAATTCAGTGATTGCAAAAGAGGGAAATATAAAAAAATCTAACCGTTCAACATTTAATCATCAAATTCCTTCAATGTAGGAATTTAACATAATCAAAATTAATTTTGAAAAGAATATTCATCTTAATTAAAACAATATTTTTCAATAATTTGTAGATAACAAAGTATTAGTAATTAAGTGAGATGTGATAGTTAATGAGAGTTCTTGTTACAGGTGGAGCAGGATATTTAGGTTCAATTTTAGCAAAAAAGTTATGTGATAAAAATCATGAAGTAAGAATAATAGATGCATTATGGTATGGGGATGAATCCATAAAAGAATTAAGAAATAATGATAAATTTGAAGTTGTTAAAGAAGACATTAGAGATTTAACAAAGACTGTAAAAGCAATGAAAGATGTAGATGCTGTAATTCATCTTGCATCAATTGTAGGGATGCCAGCATCAAGTATTGAACCAAGAACTAGTGAAGAAGTTAATTATTTGGCTACCAAAAATATTGCAGAACTTTGTATGCTTCACGGAATTGAAACATATATTTTTGCAAGTACCTGTTCAGTATATGGTTCACAACCCAATTCATTCATTACTGAAAAATCAAATGTTTCACCCTTAGATTTTTACGCCAAACAAAAATGGGTATCAGAAAGAGCAATAGGTTGGCTAAATATGGCACCAACAATTTTACGATTTGGTACTTTATTTGGATTATCTCCAAGGATGCGATTTGATTTAGTGATTAACTTATTTTTAATTCAGGCATTAACAAAAAATAAGATCACAGTTAATGGAGGGGATCAATTTAGACCATTTTTACATGTGCAAGATGCAGCAGAATCATTGATTTTTTCATTAGAAAATGAACTAACAGGAACATATAATGTAGTTTCAGAAAATTATACCATTAGAGAAGCAGCTGAAAAAATTCAAGATTTAACTGGATGTGAAATTGAATTTTCTGATGAAAATAAAGATAATCGAAACTACAAAGTTTCTGGAAAAAAGATTAAGCAGATGGGATTTGAGCCAAACAAAAATATTGAATTTGCATATAATGAAATTAAAAATGCATTTGATAATGGATCGTTTAAAAACTTTGAGGATGCAAAATATAGTAATTACAAATATTTATTCAGTTCAAAAGAGATGCAAGATAGAGTTTTCATACAAGGTTTAAAATAAATTAAAGTTTTTTTTCATACCAATACATCTTAAGTTTATATTTATTTTTTAAAAATATTTTTTGGCTTTTCTCATTATCAACCATAACTCTACCTACAAGTTTTTTTATACCTAGTTTTTTAGCTTCTTTTTCAAGAATTGTAAGAGCAATTGTACCTATGCCCATTCCATGATATTTTTTTTCAATCATTATACTGACATCGTTATCTAATATTCGAATATATCCTATATTTTTAAAATCTAAATGTATTATCCAATTTACAAAATTTTTATTTCTTTGTTGCTTCTTTAAATATGCATAATGCTCTAATTTTGTAATTTTGTGCTTTGTATACATTTGAGATTTCACATATCTACTATTTCTTAATTTCAATATGTAATCCCAATCATTTTTAGTTACAGTTTCTAATTGGATATTCATAATAATTATTACAAAATTATCATATTATTATTTATAACTAGTTTGAAAATCTGAAAATTTAGATGTGGACATATTCTTATTTATAGATAATAAAATTCATAATATTAAAAATGAATAATATACTTATTCGAACAGCCGGAGGAAGAGCAAAAGAGAAAGGGTTAGGATTAGGTCATATTTACAGGGTAATTAATTTAGCAGAAGAATTAAAAAATAATAAAATTTATTTCTCTTTAGAAGATTTTGGAGGAGCAAAAGAGATTTTAAAAAAAAATGGATACGATAAAATTGAGACTATAACAAATGAGATAAAAACAGAACAAGATTATGAAAATACAAAATTACAAATTAAAAAATGGAAAATAGATATTGTGATAATTGACAGATATAAAATTTCAAAATTTTATGTTAAAAAATTATCAAAAATCATTAAAGTA
>Ga0207992_1000076_pt1 | contig 60467 bp, 46 predicted proteins | sample ETN02SmetaG_FD_185788 | JGI IMG/M metagenome (GOLD analysis project Ga0207992, IMG submission 185788) | Marine microbial and viral communities from oxygen minimum zone, Eastern Pacific Ocean - ETNP2014F10-02SV255 (SPAdes) (version 2) | ecosystem: Environmental > Aquatic > Marine > Oceanic ...
ATGGGGATAATGGACAAGTTCCGATCCTCCTCTGACTCCTCCGCCGACCCGGGCATGGCCTCCCGACTAGACAAGGCAGCACGCCTGTCTGTAGAGCACGTTGACATCCCAACCGAGTTCAGGCCTACGGACCTCGAGGCATGGCTATTCGCACCCTCTGGAACGAGGGTCGGGGTCCTCGGTGACCCCCAAGCCAACCAGGGGCAGAACCAGATCCCAGAACTGGTGGACATGGTCAAGGACAGGTTCGAGAGGCTGGAGACGGCAATGGACCTTATGGAGTCAAACATCAAGATGACTGCCCAGCAGACTGCCAAGATCGCCGCCGAGTCGGTGAAGGTCACTGCCCCCGCCGCCTCCGATGGTGGCGGATCCCAGGACGTGATCCACACCGTGGGGGACGATGGGTCCGTCACAAGCCGCCCCGTCGAGGGCGATGCCCCAATGGGCGGGCACGCAACCCCCGGCGGATTGCCCGGTGGCCCCGGGCTCCTGGACCTGTACGAGGCGCAGTCCCTCGCAGTGAACCCCTTCCTGAAGGGCTCGGAGGCCGATGCCCTGATGCAAGGGCCGAGCGTGGACCCCACCAAGATCGTGGCCCTACTGTTGGATCACATCAGCGGTGCCGATGCCCTCAACTTCCTGAAGGCCGCCTCCAAGTCCGGGGTCATCACCGCTGCAGAGGAGAAGTCACTCAGCTCCATCGCTTCCCTAGCAGAGCCCGGGCAGGCTACCGAAGGAGCGCCATCAGTTAACAACAGGACTCTACTGACATTCGCTGCAATGATCGAGGCCTGGAGGACCCAGGGGAATCCCTAGGGGGGGATTTGATTGTCTGGGTCCAGCGTCGGCGCAATGGTAGTCGGAACCGTCTTCATAATGGTGTTCGGAATGGCCACCGTGACCATGGTCGAGAGCATCGACGAGTCGGTGAAGAACTCCGAGTACGAACTCCCAGAGCCACAGGTGGATATCTTGTCCGTAACCGACAAGCAGGAGAGCACAGGCCCCATTGCTTCCCTCTCTTATAGTACACCGACCTTCAACGATGCTGGTAGCGGCTACACCGACGGGACACATTGCGATTTAGTCAGCTCGATCTCCGGGACCGGCGCCTCGGTCGACATCATCGTCACCGACGGTGGATCACCTGGTGAAGTGTGGGGATTCAATCTCTTCACCCTTGTCCCCGGTACCGGATATACTGACGGAGAGGAGATTACGATCAATTGTGGGACGAACCCAGACTCTGCAGACTTCACAGTCGGGTCCATCCACGATCAAAACACCATAACCATCAGCAACACCGGTTCTGAGACGGTGGAACTCTCACACATCTTCATGACCTTCTCAGACACTGGGACTCCAACACAAGGTACCCCATTCACTCCCTTCGTGGACCACTATTCCGGCACTAACCTGTACCTATTCCCCGGAGAGCAACTATCCACGGATGCATTCCCATTGGACCTGAATACCCACGGATTCGCTATCGGAGACGATCCAGACAGGGCCTTCCTTGCTATATACGACTACAACGACGCGGAGACCGTTACAATAACGTGAGGTGAGGAGAATGGCAGCAAGCGGACCCTCAGAACTGATCCTCCTCAGCGCCGGGCTAATCGTTGCAGCACTGGTCTCGGGAATCCTGCTCCAGACATGGACCGACATGGATGACGTTCTGGATGAGAGGGGCCGACAGGGGGCAGAGGACGTCAGGACACGCGTTTCCCTGGTCACAGACCCCATCAACATCCAATGGGAAGATGACGACAAAGTGAAGATACACCTCCAGAACTCTGGGGACACCTTCTTGGACGTCAACTCGGTGGGTGCTGTACTAGGGGGCACAACCATGACCGTTACAGTCACTGATGGGGTTACTACGGAATGGCTTCCGGGCGACGTCGTTCAGTTCACACTCACCAATGCTGCGCTCGACTCGTCCCTCTCCTCGGGGGATAACGACCTGTTGATGACAGTCAGCGTATCATCCACTGCTACGGGTTACACAGGACTGGATACACTAAGGGAGGAAGTCAGAATTGTCAAGCCCTAACGTTGACAACTTTGACTTCGGCGTCATCCAAGACAGCCTTGGCCAGAGCATGGGTACGGCTATCCCAAATCGGGCCCTCATGCTCGTATGCGGGGGGATAGGCTCCGGGAAGAGCATCATCGGTCAGAGGATGTCTTTCGGAATGACGGCAAATGACGTCAAAGTATCCCTCTTCACAACCGAACTCACCACTAGGGGGTGGCTCGAGCAGGTCTCTAGTATCGGCTACCACATGGACAAGAGGATAGACGATGGCTCCTTCCACCTGATTTCCAGCTTCGGAGTAATAGCAGAGCCCTCCGATGACAACGTCACGCTCTTGGATCTTCTAGACTCCCCAGCATCACAGGAGGCCGAGGTCGTGATCATCGATCGAGCATCGGAGCTAATGCCAGATGAGATGTCCGGCAAGGATATACTAAGATCACTAAGGAAGTTCACATCAGAGGGGCGAACCCTGATCCTTACAATCGACCCAGATGAGATGGACGAAGTGATTCTCAGAGACATGAAGAATTCAGCCGAGATCGTCTTGGACATGATGACCGCAGTCGTCGGAGGGCAGATGGTGAGGACCGTGGGGGTTACCAGGTTCCTAAGGGCTGCCGGGCCGGTAACCGAGAGGATTGGGTGGAAGGTGATGCCAGAGATGGGCTTCATAGTGGATATCACAGCAGTTGCATGAGGGGGGTTTGAATGGTCACAGAGCAGGAAGAGGGACAAGAACCAGAAGAGCCGACATTCAAAATCGAGCCAGGTGACTTGGGCGGGCTTATGGCCGAATACCCCCATATCCGAGAGTGGGTCGAGAGTTTCGAGGCAGAACACGGATCCAGGCCGATTTACTACGGTCCCCTAGACAGGGACGCGAAGAGCGTCAGCCCCCGGAACCTGATCTACGCTACCAGGCCACCATGCTTCGCACACGTCTACTCACCCCCTGAAGGGGCCGAGGGTGCCGGTAACACCTTCTGGTTCGGTCTGGAGCCAACCATCGATGAAGATGAGGAGGATATCAGGGATCAGATCGTAGAAAGGCTGCTCCGAGACGCCCCTCAGAAGGAACGCTTCGACAACGATGCCGAGTTCATCGCGATGATCCACGAGATGATGGACGAGATGACCACTACCACTACATCTTCCCTACTTTCCAATCCACTGGTCAACCAAGCCAGGGAGCTAATCGGATTCGGAGAGGCACCATTGAAGGTGACGCCGGAGCAGCTAGACCGCCTGAAGTACGTCGTAGTGAGGGACCTTGTCAACAATGGCCCACTAGAGACGCTTCTGGCCGACGAGATGCTAGAGGACATCCACTCCATCGGGCTTACGAGAATCAACATGGACCACAAGGTATTCCCGATGCTGACGTCGAACATCGCATTCAAGGACCAGGAACTACTTACCAAGTACCTCAGATCCATGTCAGAGAGGATCGGGCGACCAGTCTCCGACAGCAAGCCAATCGTCGACGGCGCCCTACTAGATGGCTCGAGAATAAACATCATCTACAGCGATGACGTGTCAATCCAAGGCTCTTCGTTCACTATCAGGAAGTTCGCCGAGGAAACCATCTCGATAATCCAGTTGATCAAGTGGAAGACGCTATCGGCCCAGATGGCTGCCTACATCTGGCTAGGGCTAGAGTCGGGGATGTCGTGCCTGGTATCCGGAGAGACCGCATCCGGGAAGACAACCACCCTCAATGCGGTTCTACCGTTCATCGATCATAACGTGAAGATATACACAGCAGAGGACACCCCAGAGGTCAAGGTCGCACACACAATCTGGCAGCGGCTTATCACCAGAGACTCGAAGAACGAGGACTCCAGAGTAGAGATGTTCGACCTGTTGAAGGCGGCTCTCAGATCCAGGCCCCGATACATCATCATCGGGGAGATCAGAGGTGTGGAGGGCGCAATCGCCTTCCAAGCAATGCAGACAGGACACCCAGTGATGGGAACATTCCACGCCTCCAACATAGTCAAACTGATTCAGAGATTTACCGGAGACCCAATCAACGTCCCAGCCCGATTCTTCGATAACCTCAACTTCGCGATCTTCCAAGAGGTGGTCGAGGCCCCTGGAGGGGGGATTGCAAGGAGAATCACCGGAGTCAGCGAGGTAATCGGATTCGACAAGACCGCCGACGGAATCCTGACAAGAAACATGTTCGAATGGGACCCAGTAGCAGACGAGGTGTACTTCAGAGGTATGTTCCAGTCCGATATGCTCGAGAACAAGATCGCTCCGAGGATGGGATTCCGCAGCAAGAGGGATATCTACGACGAGCTTGAGAGGAGGACGACGGCAATACAGAGGATGTGCGATCGCGACCTGACTCATTACGATGACGTGTTTGATCTCCTGGATGTCTACTACAAGGAAGGATGGGACAGATTCGCTTCCGCTCTAGAGACATGGACGGGAATTAATCACTAGGGGGCGACCAGATGGAGGACAAGGCCACCACCTGGGAAATCGCCCTACTCCGACTCGGGATGCCTTTCAGCAGGTACTTGCTATTCTTCTCGCTCCCCGCGACGATAATCGGGCTAATCGCAGGTGTTGCGGTCTGGTTCTCCACCGGTGGCGCGGTTTCTGGTGTCGCTGCGGTGTTCCTGATTCTAGTCTTCCCGCTCCTAACCTTCGCTGGGACGATAATGTACCCAATCGCACAGGTCTCTGCCGAGGCCATACAGATAGAGCAGGACATGCACATGTTCATGACAAGGATGGGGATTCTATCGATGGGAGAGTCAGCCGAGAAGGGGATGTTCGACGTTCTCAAGGAGATGGGCGACTATGGTGCCCTTGCACATGAGATTCAAGCGATCGAGACGCTGGTCACCAAGTGGCACACGAATCTGCCCGAGGCAGCTAGGATTGTGGGCCGACAGAGCCCTTCCGCGATATGGAGCGACTTTCTTGACAGAATGGCCTTCTCGGTGGAGGTCGGCCAGCCAATCGGCGAGTTCTTCACTAGCGAGAACGAGACATTCGAGCAGGCGTACACCACCATCTACGATGCCAGGCTAGAGCAGCTAGACACCCTTAGGGAAACCTTCGTGTCACTCACCACCACCGGACTTCTCCTTCTCGTGGTTGCAGGCCTTCACTTGATACTCTTCCAGACAGGTGCAGAAACCGACAACCCCTTTGAGATAATACTCAGGGCCCGATGGGTTCTCCTAGCGGGTGCTTTGTTCGCCCTGCTCCAGATAGGTGCTTGGTACCTATTCACCTTGGTAATCCCTCAAGAGGACCTTTTCGCAAAGCACGGATTCAACACAGAGCAGGCCATAGACATGAGAAGGTCATGGATATTCGCCGCTATTCTCGGAACCATGATGTTCGTGATGCTGATGGGCGTATTCATCGCCTTCGGAACCAACATCCTATTCGACCAATGGAACTACTTCGGCCTCCTCGTCATCGCAGCCCTGATGTCCCCTCTGCTCGCACCGGCCCTGCTCATAGGGCAGGAGGAGGCTAGAGTGAGGAGGAGGGACGAGGCGTTCCCGGAGTTCATCAGGGCTTTCGGTGGAACGGCGCAGGCAAGGGCGCAGGAGCCAAGCGCAATGGTGAAGGCGCTCTCGGGAATCGATTTCGGCGCTCTAGACGACTCAATCTCCAATCTGGAGAAGAGACTGTCGATGAGGATCGACAGCGACTACTCATGGGACTGGTTCGCCGCAGACAACAATTCGATGCTCGTCTCACGGTTCACCAGGGTTTTCATCGAGGGCTCATCCTCGACCGGTGAGGCCGGCCTGGTGGGTGACATGGTCTCACAAAGCACTACCAGCCTGCTAGGACTGCGTCAGAGGAGGCAGATATCTGCCAATGTCATGAGAAGCGTCTCATACGGGCTTCTGATAGCGATGATAATCGCACTCAACATCACCACATCAATCATCGCTGGGCTAGGGGAGACAATCGCATCAGTCGCCCAAGGCCTAGTGGATAGCACTGGCGAAGTGGGAACAGCCGCAGGAGGTGTCGACGTCGCTCTCCCCGCTCTCTCGGAGACTGGGGGCATCGACCAGAATATCGCGGTCTTCAATTACATGGGCTCTTTCCTAGTTGTCATCTCCATCCTCGTTCTAGGGCTAATCACAGCGAGGATCAGAGGAGGCGGTACGACCCTAGTCCTCGGACAGATGATTCAGATGATGTGGATAGCAGGGATTGCGAACTTCTTCAGTGCATGGATACTTGACCAGTCTGTCGGATTGTTCCAATCGGGCGGCGCCGGCTAGCGAAAGCGCAGAAGCCTTGATGGCACTAGAGGACCCCCTATCGATATGGCAGACCCGCTCCTCTCCACCCTCAGGATTTCATTGCTAGTCCTCTGCATGTTCGCTGCGGCTAGGTCGGATCTCCAAACGCTATCAGTCAAGGACGATCACTGGATCAGGTGGGCAATACCCGCATCTCTGGTGCTTCTCGTAGACATTGCATCATCAGATGCAGGATTTGAGAACGTATGCATGGCATTCGCGCTATTCGCCATCTTCTCATTCTGCTTCTCCCCAATCCCAGACCCTAGAAATGTAGGAGATTGGGGCAGTCAAGAGGCAACTCTCTCAATATTCTACTTGCTAGGGGCAATAGGATTGGCTGGAGGAGCGATTTCATACTCCGAAACGGACTTCATCGACCTCGTTCTCGGTGACGAGTCAACCAACACCACACTGTGGTGGAGTATGGTGGGGGCATTACTGACCGCAACCATGTTGCATCTCTCATGGAGACTCGGACTAATCCCAGGAGGTGCTGATGTCAAGGCCCTCATACTAGTTACAATCTTCTTCCCATCCTGGGCCTTCGTTCCAGAACAGATTTACCCACTAGCTGAAGATCCAATCTTCAGGATGCCCCCGTCCGTGGTCATGTTTGTCTGGGCAGCCGCAGCATTCCTCATCGCACCACCTGTGATTTTCGTTAACAATGCCTCCAGGGGGAACATCACCTCGATTTCAGACTTGAAGATGGCATGGCACGCAACCAAGAAGAAGACCTCGGAGATTCGCCAATTCTCCGAGATGGATGAGAACCCATCATGGATTCTAACCGAGATAATCCAGAAGAACGGCGTAAACGCTGCGGTGAATCGAATCCTTCCATCCAGCAAGTCGACAATCGGAACTGAGAGAGAAGCAGATCTGGAGCTATTGGAGGAAATGGGCGTGGACAGCGTCTGGATTGCCAGCAAGCACCCATTCTTGGTGTACCTGTTCTTGGCAATTCTGCCGATGTTACTTCTCGGTGACCCTCTTGCATTCCTAATCAGATGAAGTCCTCGAGCGTCATCACAGTGACCCTGTCATTGTTGAATAGCGAATCTACACTGGACGACATCCATCCAACTCTGTGCTTTGTGTAGTCATCAACCCCATATTCCTCCATAACTTCCTCGGTGATTTGGATATACTTCCTTACCGCCCCTTCTGAGACAGTTAGAACTACGTTACCACCACACCCTGAGTCCATTTCCCCTCCTGTGAAGCCACCTGAAGGCCTAGACTTCTGTTTGATGCATTTTCCCGCAAGTGGCATCCTTCGGTACGATTCTCCACATTTTACGCACCTGATTTTCTGCCTCGTGTATGCCATTAGATTTCCTCTCATGTCTGGGAGGAAGTGAGACTCAATCACTTGTTTTGCCACCCTCTCAGCAGCTACGGGTCGCAATAACCTCCCCAGGCTCAATTGTCTGTCCAACTTGTCCTTCATGGTAACGAGAGTCTTGTAAGAGGAGTTTTCCGGACCGGCATCCAGTGGACCAGAATCATGAGTCCACCCATATCCTCGTATTTCTCCGATCATCCCCAGCCTATTCTCGACAATATCCACCAGGCTCCTGACTTCCTTGGGATGAGGTTGACCAAGAGTGGATTCGTAGAACTCCCTACTGTAACTCCATGAACAGTCAACGTTCAATGCCTCCTTGTCAATTTCGCTTGGATTCAATCTAGTCGTGAGAACAAGTGGGGCATCCATCCTTCCGCCTCTATTTGCGGGAAGAATTGTTTGAGTGAAGTTTAGCAAACCATCCATCAGCATCATTATGCTGTCTTCGTCTCCATCACAATTCCTTCTCTTTGCAGCATGGAAGAGTGGATGGGCATATCCGGCAGAAGCATCGGTCCAACCGATGATTCTGCATGCAACCCCACCAGATGTATGTGGAGCGAGGCCAATGGCGATATGGCCCACTATGTCTTGTAGATTATTCGCTTTGTAGAATGCCTCCATTCCATAGAACCGAACCAGCAGATCATCGACAAATGAGCAAGTGGATAGAAGGTGTTCGGAAGCCAAACTAGATGGAATGAAGTCCTGCGGTAGCAACTCCAGAATCTGATCATCATTCCTCAATGGCTCTCCAATGAAATCGTGGGTATAACCGAGTTCCACTAACATCTTCCACGATGTCCTGATTTCTGATGGTTTGAAGTGTGTTACTGGGACATCGCTCATGTCGAATCTAGCGGTTCCATCTCTGAAAACGGAAACTCCATGCAGGCCCCTGAGAATCCCCTTCTCCAACTGCTCCGGAGACTGCTCTTCTGAGAACAGACCTTTGACTGCCTTGATCTTCTTTGGGATTCTGTCCAGTCCAAGTTTCCTTCTCTTTGCCTCGATGATTGAACCGAGGTTGACCGCAGTTCTCTCCCCTTTCCTCCTCCCCCTCTTCCTTCTAGGGGCACCTACGGTCTTCCCGCCGCATTCTACTGGATTATCTGGGACGGGTCTGTGATGACATGTGATGTGCGGGCTCTCCTTCCCACACGTCTGACAGATTCTCGGACCTACGACGACTCTAATCGAACCCTTTTTCGAGGCTTCTGATACTAGCCTCTGAGGTCCCCCATTCTCGCCGATAGGGAAAATTGAGTGCACAAGCGGACTCATTTCCCTAGCTCCAGATTTCTCGGGCCTACCCATCCTAGCCCCAATCCTACAGGGGATTGAATTCTCCCATCTGGGGAGAACCGAAACCATCCTAACCAATTGAAGAGATCTCTCTACTTGATAGTCATCAAGCCTTCTTCGTGCTTCCAGCACTTCCTCATCCTCCAAAACTCCTTCAATGGATAGAACCTTATCTTGGTATTTCGAGACCTTGTCTGTAATATCAGAAACAATTGGGACCACGTCTTTTCTAGCGACTATCTTTCCTAGGGAATCATCTAGCCCCAGCCCATCCAATAGACTCTCCCAGTGCCTTGGAATCAAAATGTCCGAGCCTTCGTGCCGATGCTCTATTCCCAGAGTCATTAGAGAAGACTTCACCAATCCATGACGTGAAATTTCTGTCCAGCGTGGCCATTCTCCCAATATTGGCTTTCCCAAAGAGATTTTTCCCTCTTCCAATGAGTATGGCCAACCACCCACCACATCCCTGATTATGAGGGATGAATCTTCGACACCTCCTTTCTCAACAATCGAATCAACTAATCCGGGAACGAACTGAATTGGTAGATCAGACCACCAGTGATTCCAAGGAGGTGGGACAGCCGTGCCATAGCAAATTGCGATATCCTTGACTTGGTTCCAAGATATGTCCAAGCCCTTGAGGAAAGAAATCCAATCCCTCCGTCTCCAATACCTATCCAATGATGATTCACCCCCGCGGTTTATTGCCCCATTGAAGGGCATTCCAAGAGGAAGGTCGACTCTTTTCATCCCAAGAACATCAGCCAACTTCTCGACCTTGTCATGTGTGTCAATCGAATCTGCTAAATCTACTGCCCACCAATCTATGGAGTATGATGAGGGTGCCAGAGGCTTGTTGTTCTCTAGGAACTCGCCATAACCAAGGAGTATTTCTCCTGCATCCCATATTGAATCCAGATTTTCTTTGCATCCATTCCATTGCTCCTCTGTACTTACCTTCAGGTACTTCCCGTCCTTCATTAGAACAGTAGGGCCATCGATCTCAATGCAAGGAGTGACTGCACATGCCTTACCAGGCCCCTCTATCTTCATTTGTGTGCCAACTGCTAGAAAACCACCCATTGCCTCCATCGTAATCGGATTTAGACCTGCAGCCGCTAGCCCAGTCGCCCTGCTTCTTCCATACCTTAGTCGGAATCCACCAGGTTCACGAGGCTCACCAAAAACCGGTCTACCTGCAATCACGTCCTCCATGTACTTCCCCTCCTTTTTGATCAGCCTTCGCTTCTCTTCCTGGCCCTTGGAGTCCCCACCCTTCTGTTTGTCAACGAATTTCGAAATGAACTCCCAGCCAGGGACCTCCAACCTCTCTGTATGAGCCTGAATTTTTGGCGCCTTGAGACACAAGCCTTCTCCGATAACTAACATCACTCCGCCCCTAACCCTAGTTCTGAAGGTGCCATTTTCATTGACTATGTTCCTGACTTCTTTGTAGCCAGCACATTCCATTCTCTCTGTCTCTTCACCGTTGATCATCACCGGGCACTCATTGACAATGGTCTCCGTCTCCTCCGGTGGTGGCTTGTACTGTAGATTGGCCCTATACAGCCCAAATTCCTCTTTCACCCTCTCTACTTCGGGGACTGTTGGGATGTACCTGCCTACCCCTATTTCCCTTCTTAGGATGTCTCCAATGAGGACGCCAAGGGCTTGAGCTGTACCTCCAGCAGCCCGAATCGGGCCACAGAAGTCGATTGAAAGAAATTCAGACCCATCAGCATTGCTCATTATCCTGACATCCCCAATTCCATCTAGAGGGGCAACTAGGACTGCTTCAGTAAGTACGGCAAGACCAACTCTCAATCCAGAATCGATAGCTCTCCTCCTATCGCCGGTTGCCTCATGCATCTCCTTTGTTACAGAAATCGCAATCATGATTGCAGCAGTCTCCCTATCGTGCTTCTGAAGAAGGTCCCTTAGGCGATTCTCAATTTTCAACGGTGGCTGACTTCGCTTTTCCGGGTCAATGAATAGATACGGGTCTTCCAGTAATTTCTCCGTCCTGCTCGCCAAATCCGATGCTCTTGGAATTTCAACCGACTCTGAGAAATCCAAACCCTTTTTTTTCGCCACGCTAGCAATTGCATAGGCCTGCTCTATTCTCTCGTCTAGGGATTCATAGTATGAAGAGCGCTCTGACTCGAGCCTGACAATGTCCATTTCCGCGATTTTGGGACTATCGACCATGCATCTTCCTCACTACAGCACCCACCACTCGGACACGGCCGTCCAAGAACATTGACCGCAATCCCGTCAAAAATCCATACTAACTAAGGCAACCTTCATCGCATTTCGTCGGGGCCAGAACAGGTAGGATGACTTCAACCACAGTAGAGCAGGCGAGAGAAAGGCTGATTGAGAGGATTAGGGATTTGGCCTATCTTTACTCCGAAAATGAGGACTTTACCCTTGCAAGTGGGAGGAAGAGCAAACACTTCTTCGACATGAAGCCAGTGATGATGGACCCCGAATCCGCTCATCTACTGGGGGTGCTAATCCATCACCATATTGAGACAATCGGACAAGTCGATGCTGTTGGCGGACTCGAACTGGGGGCTGTTCCACTCACTGGAATTGCAATTGCAAAGGCCGGCCGCGGATCTTCCCTCAAGGGATTCATAGTTAGGAAGGAGCCGAAGGGAAGAGGAGGCAGGAAGACAGGAAATCCACCAGGAATAGAGGGGTCAAGTCTTGAAAGTGGCCATAGTATTGTACTGTTGGAAGACGTTACCACAACAGGAGGTTCTGCATTGAAGGCCGCGCAGATGCTGATAGATTTGGGATGTGATGTGGCAGCCTGCATCACAATATTGGATAGGCAGGAGGGGGGCTCACAAGCATTCCAAGAAGCAGGAATCACCCTCATTCCACTCACTCTCAAGTCAGAAATCGCGAGTTGATTAAATGGGGCAGCATGAAATAGACTCCAAGAACCTACCATACCACCCCTCCAAGCTAGAGAGAAAGGAGTACATAGGGATAGGTGAGTTCTTCTCTGTAGACATGAGGACCGGAGTAATCGATGATGTTCAAGAGTACCCGGAGATGAGAAAGCCATCTTACAAGATCAGAGTGGATTTCGGGCCTATCGTGGGAAAACTATGGAGCTCTGCTCAAATCACCAATTATTCTAGATCCCAACTAATCGGAAGATCAGTAGTGGCCGCGATTAACCTAGGAGAAAAGACGCTCCCAACTGGATTCATTTCCCAATTCCTCATTCTTGGGGCTCTCGAACCAGATGGGACAGTGAGACTCCTAGAGATACCCGAGGGAACGTCACCCGGGTCAACAGTAGCATAGGGCACCATCCATACAATATTGAACTTGCAACGACCGAAGCACAATATGACCTACGTGAGGATGACCACAAGCGCTGGAGAGATTGACATAGAGCTGTATACCGATGAATGCCCAGAGACAACTGGTAACTTCCTAAAATTGGTAGATGACGGATTCTATGACGGGTTACACTTTCACCGTGTAATCAAAGATTTCATGATCCAAGGTGGATGCCCTCATTCCAGCGATCCAAATAACGGAAGGGCAGGCACTGGCGGCCCGGGTTGGAAAATTCCTTGCGAGGCTTCAGCATTGGCGAAGAAGCATGACAAGCCAGGAATCTTCTCAATGGCAAATGCAGGTCCAAACACAGGAGGATCACAATTCTTCCTCACAACGGTTACCACCCCATGGCTCGATGGCAGACATGCGGTTTTCGGAGAAGTCGCCAAGGGGATGGATGTAGTGAGATCAATTGAATCCACTGAGACACGTCCTGGAGACAGACCCACCTCGCCTCAGAAGATAATCAAGGTAGAACGGGTTTGAATAATCTGAAACCAATAGTAAGTATATTTATTATTAAGTTCTTATTCAGAGAATCATGGCAAAGCATCGCGTCGGCGATCGTAGAATAATCACCGTTAGCATTCCAGAGGATCTGGCTAAGAGGTTGGATGCACGGGTTGGACAGGGCCGAGAGAAAGGAAGATCCGCAACAATTTCCAAGATGATAGAGACATCTCTCTCGGGTGGTAACTCCCATCAAATACCTTCCAAAACCCCTCTCCCAATGTCACCCAAGGGCACTCGTGGGAAGGTTAGAATTGAGGTAGACACCATGGGGGAAATCGAGGTACCCGCAGACAAGTATTTTGGTGCCCAGACAGCTAGATCGCTGGTTAATTTCGACATCGGCCATGACCAAATGCCCCGTTCCGTCATTCGAGCATTTGGAATTCTTAAGCAGGCGGCTGCTGAGACAAACGTATTTCTTGGATCTCTTGACAATGACGTTGGAGACCTCATTTCAGTGGCATGCGAAGATGTAATTTCAGGCTCTCTCGATGACCATTTCCCTCTAAGAATCTGGCAGACCGGCTCCGGAACTCAGACTAACATGAATGCAAACGAAGTAATTGCAAATAGGGCCATAGAGTCTTCAGGAGGAAAACTGGGAAGCAAATCTCCCGTCCATCCAAATGATCACGTAAACCAATCTCAGTCGAGTAATGACACCTTTCCTACTGCAATGCATATCGCTGCTTCTGAGGAGGTCCAACATCGACTCATTCCCGCTGTTCAGAGACTCCGATCCTCACTGGCTGAAAAAGAGGTCGAATTCAGGGATATAGTCAAGATTGGACGAACTCATCTGATGGATGCTGTCCCACTAACTCTAGGACAAGAATTCGGAGCATATGTTTCCATGTTGGACGCGGATCTAATCAGAATACAGACAGCATTGAATGATCTTCTGGAACTCGCCATAGGGGGTACTGCAGTAGGAACGGGGCTAAACACCCATCCCGAATTCGCAGACCTAGTCGCCAAGAAGATAGCCGATAAGACAGGGCTTCCTTTCATCAGTGCGGAGAATAAGTTCGCTCAACTAGCCGCACACGATGCAATAGTCGCAGCTTCAGGGACGCTCAACACCCTCTCAGCCTCACTCATGAAAATCGCCAACGATATCCGTTGGCTAGGTTCTGGTCCTAGGTGTGGGTTCGGAGAACTCTCTCTTCCGGCAAACGAGCCAGGATCAAGTATAATGCCAGGTAAGGTCAACCCAACTCAATCTGAGGCAATGACAATGGTTTGCTGCCAAGTAATGGGCAATCACGTTGCAATTTCTATAGGAGGCAGTCAGGGTAACTTCGAGTTGAATGTGTTCAAGCCACTGATGATCCACAACCTCTTACACAGCATAAGATTACTTTCTGACTCTTGCTTATCTTTCTCAGACAAATGTGTAACCGGTTTGAAGGCGAACGAAGAGAAAATTTCGGACCATTTGGAGAACTCATTGATGCTAGTTACCGCACTAAATCCCCATATCGGATACGACAATGCCGCCAAGATTGCAAAGAACGCTCATGAGAAAGGACTGACCCTCAGAGAGAGTGCCGTCCAACTAGGGATACTTACCGATGATCAGTTTACAGAGTGGGTAAAACCTAGAGAGATGACTGGACCTAGTTCGTAGAAAGGATAGAACGGCTACGCCTCTTTTCAGAAAAAGAAAATGGGCCGAATCAGGTGGGAGCAACAGGGGGTTCCGCACATGGGGGAGCTTCCCCCCCTGTTAACTCCGCAGGGTCCGGGTGTCGCCTGGGCCCGAAGGCCCAGGTTTCCCCGGGTAGACGACTCTGGAACTTCGTGCTCTTCCTTCGTCATTTTCCGACTCTTGTGAGATCTCCCTCTCAATTGCCGCATCCGTTTCAGGTACTTCGTCTCCGCTTTTCCTTCCACGTCTCGATACTGACTTCTCCACGGGTCTCCCCGCCCTTGTTGCCCAGTGTTTCCCTTAGTTTCCTTCCCCTTCGTTTCCTCCGGTTTTCTCCACTTCGTTTCCCACTTATGTGACCCAGGATTATTCTCTTCCCCCTACGCACATGTATCTCTTCAGCTCTTATCTCGCTCTCCCCTTCGTTTCCTCCAGTTTGTCCGATTTATTCGCCGCGACCTTTGCGTCCACAGACGCTCCAGCCTTTCCCCGAGATCCTTTCGTTTCTCGGTTCTACCGCCTCGGTTTTGAGGCTCGGTTTTTGTGGCCCGCGAGTCGCGCCGAAGCGCCCTCACACCACTCCCCCGGAGCGGCAAAGAACACAGGGTAATGGGTGGCTCATAAACATTTCGCCAATATCGGCGCAGTCCACTGGAAATAGGGGTCTTTGGTAGTGTTTTTCCACTGCAAATTAGCCACCTCGCAGTCCACGTATTTTCTTTCTTAGCTCTGAAAAACCACCCTCTTCTCCGATTTCTTCCACCGGCCGAGAGAAACGTCGCCGAAGCACATCACCCTCGATAACAAAGACACAACCATCATCATCTCCGAAGCAGATTACCCCTTCATCACTGAAAGCAGATACAATCCTGGAATGGTGTGATATCTCTAATTCCACACTCCCTCTCATGGAGTTGATCAGGAATATTACAGATTCATCATCCCTCCATGAAGATGCCCAAACTCCCTTTTCAGCCCCTAAAGATGGACCAAAGCAAATTACATCAACCATGCCATCGAGACTAACGGTCCAAGAGCCCAAATCTTCGCTAGAAGCAACATTTCCGGAATCTATCCCCGCCACCCAACCATCAAAGTAGTCGATTGCTCGAACTGAAGATCCAAGTTGAGAAACAGACTTTACTCTATGGTCAACAATCTCTGAAACCATGCCGTTGCTATGGCCTAGTACTACGGTTGAACAACCTCCTCTGTTTCCAACTGTCACTGGTTGCAGGTCTTCCAAATCCGGATAGTCTAATCCACTGTCAGAAACTATCGCATATCCAGATTTAGGGCGACTTAGACCCAAAACCAATTTCCCTCCCTGTTCTGAAAATGACCAGGCTCTTCCAAAGGTGTCCCATTTATTCAGAATTCTTCCATCAAAATCGATTTGCCACACGGCCCCTTCTGAGTAGTCTTGAATCTCAAAGTTGTAGACGGATGTAGTAACCCAAACAAACCCATCAGAAATCCCAACAAAATCACTCGACCCTTCCAATTTGACGCTCCAGATAACTTCGCCAGAGTCCTTTCCAATCGCGTGAATGCTATCAGACTCAGTAAAGAAAAACACACTATCATTGCAATCCGAATCAGAGCAAGGCCCTTCAAAACTAGTTTTCCACAACTCTGCTCCACTCGAGATATCCCAACACGCAACTTCTCCAGACCTTGAGCCAGAGAATAGAAGATTATTCGAAACTCTCACGAACGAGCATTCACTGGCAACCTCTCTAACATACGAGGAATAACTCTCAAGACTAACCACAGTAATTGAGCACCCCTTTCGTTCTTCACGCACTTATTCCGTACAGTCTCTCAACCTTTGAAGAAAGATATCTCACGAAAGCATCTGGAGATGGAGCCGAACCAGTGGCCTCTTCGATTAGATCTGCTGGCTTTAGCACGCTCCCTCTGTTGTGGATATTCTCCCTCATCCAATTTAGCAGGTGCTCGAACTCACCATTTCTAATCTGTTCATCATGCTTAGGCAGATCATCTCTCGCAGCCTCAAGTAGTTGTGCGGCGTATAGATTTCCCAACGTATATGTGGGGAAGTAGCCGATTGCACCCATCGACCAATGAACATCTTGCAGAACCCCAAGCGAGCGATTCGGAGCCTTTATTCCCAAATATTCTTGATACATCTCATCCCAAGCATCAGGTAATTCGTCAACTTCTATTTCGCCTCCGATTAATTGTTTTTCAATTTCATATCTAATCATGATGTGTAAGTTGTAAGTGGCCTCATCGGCATCAACCCTAATTAGTCCCGGCTCTACTAAATTCACTGCTTGCCACAACTGCTCAGCACTAATCCCTTGCATATTTTCAGGGAAGCACTGCTTCCAAAGCGGCAGGGACCACTCACAAAACTCCCTTGATCTGCCCACTTGGTTCTCCCATAGACGACTCTGACTCTCATGAACTCCGAGGCCATTCGCCTTCCCGGCAGGTTGGAAGTCAAATTCTCTAGGACGCCCCTGTTCGTAGGTGCCATGCCCGGTTTCGTGCATCGATCCGAATAAAGAACCGAAGGGCTCGTCTTCCCTGTACCTAGTTGTCCACCTTACATCGTCTGGATTTGGCCCTCCACAGAATGGGTGGGTCGACAGATCTCGCCTCCCCGCCGAGAAGTCGAAACCAATCGACTCCGAAATTCTCTGGCTCAACTCTTCTTGTGCGGGTTGATCCCACGTACTCTGTTCTATCCATGTCATATCCGGCCTATTTCCACTATCAACTACGGCTCTGATTAGTGGTGCGACATTGTCCCTAAGGCCAGAGAAAAGGGGGTCTAACCTTTTCACGGTAAGCCCGCTTTCATACAAGTCAAGGAGGGCATCATATCGTAGATTTTCGTAACCATAGAAATCCGCCTTCTTGCGTGCATGGTCTATCGCTATCGCCAGATCATCTCGAAAAATCGAAAAATCATCCTTTTCACGAGCCTCAGTCCAAGAAACAAGAGATTTAGATCTGTGTTTCGCCATCTCTTCGACAAATTCTGTCGGCAACTTGGTCGCTCTGTCGTAAGATTCCTTCGCGAGCCTTATGTTTGCTGCCTGAACATCACTAAGATCATCATCCAATTCAAGCCGTTCCAACAAATCTCCAATCTTTGAGTCAGTTAGCCTCTCATGAGCGGTCTTTGAGACCCATGCAAGTTGCTCTGCTCTCAATGGTGCTGCCTTTGGAGGCATCAACACCTCCTGATCCCAGCTCAGAAGACTCCCAATCTGACCTATCAAGTCAATATCCTTCAGCCTCATCAGCAGTTCTTCGTATGCACCCATGTTCCTTCGAAAGAGGACCAAGACACATATGTTCCGGCTAATCTGATACTCCCACTCAAAGCGAGCGTTGATATGACCCGCCCACATTCAAACACTGAGGCAGAAGGCATGTCGGAGAAACAACTGGTCAAAGCACTCAATCGAGCACTTGGATGGGAACTGAGAGCAATAGCATTGTACGCGCATTACTCCGCATATGTTTCTGGAATTCATAGGCTTCATCTAACTGCCCATTTCAACAATGAGGTAAACGAATCGGTCACTCACGCTGCAACTGTCCGTTCTGCCATTGTAAAACTAGATGGTACAGCAATCACAGAGCGCGATGGAACTCCAATTGTCCACACTTCAAACTACAAGGAGATGCTGTCCGAGGCGTATGAAACAGAGAAGAAAGCTGTAGAGACATATCGAGAGATATTGCCTTTAGTGGAGGAAATTGGTGATACCGAACTTTATGATTCACTGGAAGTAGTGTACTTCGATGAACAGCGTTCAGTCGAGGAACTTAGGATGATGCTAAAGGACTAGTGCCACAATTGCGAGTGTCAAAGCACACTTTCCTCAGTCCCTAACCTTGATGCTCTAATCCCCTACCGTTGATTCTGTGGCGCGCAATGATTCTCGGCCCAACGTGCCTGTTTCTGATAGAATAGTCCTGCACCTCTGGGAACAAGACTTCCAAGCCGATCACTACACGGTCACATCCGAAGTCACTCGTTCTGGGATCGCAGAATCTTGTGCATTGCACCCGCCTAATGTCTCAAGGGCGATGAGGCAACTGATCTCTCAAGGTCATATCTCTCAGCACAGTAGGTCAGTCAGAGGCGACAATCGTAAACAGAAGACATGGCAACTAACGGATGATGGCAGGGAATTAGCGAGAGAGAGAATTTCTGAACTACGTGCGCTCAATGTTTTGGTAAGATCGAAGGATGGTAGTGTTCTGGAAATCAGAGCCGATGAGGCCGCCAATAAGCTGCACGCTGGACTCAGCCTTCTTCAAATCCTGATGCACGCTCAACACGAAGGCGTCCTAAATTTTGGAGATATTAGATTCGGTTCATTGGTTAGAAAAAACGAGGAAAAACCACCATCAGATTCAACTTCTGTTCTCACTGGGGCTTATTCCACATATCATACAAACCCACCAAAGACACGAAAAGTGCATGGAAGAAATGATGAGTTGGGAGAACTTGACCAGTGGTTCAATTCTCAAAAACCACTGCTAGTAATCTCTGGAATAGCTGGCTGTGGAAAGACAACACTGGCATCCCATTGGATTTCAGGAAGGATGGCCGAAAATCCCAATCTCAAGATTATGTATTATCCCTGCCAGCCATGGGATTCACCACTAGGAATAGCGACAAGTCTACTTCATCGTATTGGAATCAGAGAGGAATCAGACGATCCTTACAGTATCTTGGAGACCCTGCCCTACAAGCCAGCAGCAAGATTGGAAATAGACGCATTCAGGAGAAGGCTAACAGCACATTTGTTGGATGAAGAGAATAGCATTAATGACATCCAAGGTGAGGATCAGTCAGATGGAATTATTGTGATCTTAGATGATGTTCACAATATCGGGACCAGTGGTGACCACCTCTTCGGAGCCCTACTTCAAACAGCCGAGAAAACCAGACTCAGGCTAATCATGATTTCAAGAACAAGCCTAGCCTTCTATGATCGAAGATATGTACACACCCTCGACAAGGTTTCTGAATTGCCCCTATCCGGGCTCTCGCCAGAAGAGATCGAAGCGTGGATAGAAATGATACAAGTCCCAGAAAAAGCTGCAGTATCGGATATTCACAGATTGACAGGGGGGCACCCTCTTGCAGTTGAATTACTGGAAATGTATGGCCAGACTCTACACGAGGACTGGCTCAGATTTTTGGATGAAGAAATTCTGAATGTTCTACCGGACGAGCACAGGGAGATCCTTTCAATCCTAGCAACCTCCGAACGTCCAGTACCCTGGGAAACACTGGCAATAGCTGCAGAAATCGATGGGACGCCCCCAGTACAACTAATCGACAGGGGGCTGATGCTCGAGTTAGAAGAAGGAATGTGGTTGCACGAAGCACTCAGATCAAGGCTACTGAGAGATGTTGGCAAGCCATTCGAAGAGAGGCTGAGAAAACTGAACAAGGCAGTGGACTAGGTCATATGCCTGTCTAACCATGAATCCATACTCTCCTTGGGCATCGCCCCCGTCATCCTATCTACCACTTCACCATTCCTGAAAAGTATCAATGCAGGAATTCCCCTGATGCTAAATCTTCCCGAAGTAAGGGGGTTGACATCGGTATTCACCTTTGCAATTGTAATCTCTCTTTCTTCGGCAATCTGCGATAGGACTGGGCCAACCATTCTGCATGGCCCACACCATGGCGCCCAGAAATCCGCTAGCACCCACTCATCGCTCTTTGTTGTCACATCAAAGTCCGTGTCACCAGTATCGAGAACCTTGCCCATTATTCCACCTAATCCGATGGATTGTTTCCCATCCTATCAACATGTGTGTCATTGGTTAGTTCAGATTAGAAGAGATTGAGAACCGACACCACCTCCCAATCGATGAGGAAAGCATGGAAATTACACCCAGCATACTCACGGCAGACTTCTGCAGGTTAGGCGAGACCATCGACGAGGCACTCGATGCCGGAATTGGTTGGCTTCACATGGACGTCATGGATGGAAATTGGGTCGTCAATCGTACAATCACCTTTGGACCCGCATTGATCAAGTCTATTCGAGAAAGAGTCGGCCCCGAGGTGTTCATCGATTGTCACCTGATGGTAACAAATGCTGAAGAGACATGGGAGCAATACGCAAATGCTGGCGTCGATTTGGTTATTGCACACATAGAGGCGGTCGACGATTTTCCAAAATTAATTTCTGAATTGCACGGCTCAGGAGTCCAATCTGGATGCGTGCTTAATCCCGACACCCCAATTGAAGGGCTTCTCCCATTCCTAACTGAACTTGATTTGGTTCTGGTAATGTCAGTTGTCCCTGGAAAGGGAGGCCAATCATTCATCCCCGAAGTAGAGGAGAAGGTAAGATCGCTTCGCGAGGCTATCGACTCTCAGATTGAAAACGGCGGTAGAGAGACAAAACTCATGATCGACGGCGGAATCAAAGATCACAATGCGGCAATGGTAGCAGGATGGGGTATTGATATCGCAGTGGTCGGTTCAGGACTAATCAACGAACAAGCCACAATCGCCGAGAACCTCGTTTCCATTGCCAACTCTCTAGAAATCTAATTTATATCCGAGTCACTTCTTCAGGAATCCATGGTGACGGTCGAGTGGATGCGGCAAGAGATTCTCAAGGTCATTCCCGATGCAATCGTCGAAGCTACCGATTTGCACGGGTCCGGTGACCACTTCCATGTGAGGGTGATATCTGAAAGCTATGAGGGCGTTTTGCCACTTCAGAGACAGAAACCAATACTGAATCACTTCAAGGAGTACATTTCCAACAACACCGTCCATGCTCTTGACCTGAAGTGCATGACTCCGGAGCAAGCAGAAACCTCTACCCAAACTGCTTTCGACCCACATGGTCAAGAGCACGAGTTCTATGGGGTGCATATCCGAAGACCAAGGAAGGAGTGATTGAGATGAGCTTTGATTGGACACCAGAAGAACTGCAACAAGTTGTTGACGAGAATAAAATTGTGATTTTTATGAAGGGTACACCAGAACACCCTCAATGCGGATTTTCCGCAAGAGGAGCCCAGGTACTCAGCTCCGTAATCGCCGAACTAGGTATGGAGACATTTGCCTGCGTAAATGTCCTCCTTGACCCCAGAGCCAGACCAGCATTGAAGGAGTGGTCAGACTTCCCAACCATCCCTCAGGTTTTCATCAACGGCGATCTCATTGGGGGGTCGGACATAGTTCTAGAGATGTATCAGTCTGGAGACCTCCAGAAGATCCTTGCTCCAGAGTGAGGGATTGGATGTCTGAGCCGGCCGATGACCGGCGAATCATGTTAATCGCACTGTTCGGAGCCATGCTGCTCTCTTTCGCACCATTGTTGTATATTCAATCCGATACCAGTCCTATCACAGGAGCGTTCTTCCGGATGCTATACGCTCTCCCCATCCTGGTCTTCCTAGTCTGGTACTTGAATCAGGATGACCAGAGGGGGAAAAGGAATAGGATACTTGCTTTTTCTGCTGGTTTGCTTCTTGCAATCGACTTCGCTGGATATCACAGTGCAATCGACTACATTGGAAGTGGAATCGCAACGTTGATTGGCAACTCTCAGGTAATTATCGTAACTCTGGTCAGTTGGTTGCTGTTTGGAGAAAGGCCGAATCGAATGATACTGCTAGCTCTACCAATGGTAATGCTGGGTCTGTTGTTCATCTCAGGAATCTGGGACGATGAACCATACGGAGACGACCCAATAAAGGGCGTAGTAGGGGGGATAGTTGCAGCGATTTTTTACTCCTCATTCCTCATCCTCTACAGATTCTCAAATCGAATCCGTGCACCATCAGTCAACCTTCAATTGGATGCAACCGCGGGAGGGGCAACGGGACTCCTAATTATTGGTATTCTGCCTCTCTCTAATCTTGGCATAGAACCAATTGACTTCTCGTTCACTTGGCCTGGACATGGATGGATCATCATGCTCTCAGTCTCTTGCCAGGTAATTGGATGGATAGCCATCACATACGCTCTACCAAGACTTCCAGCCGCCCACACCTCATTCGCCATCCTTCTCCAACCGGTTCTTACAATTCTATGGGGAGTCATCATTCTCTCCGAGAAGCCATCAATTCAGCAGATTGGAGGTATGTCACTGATTTTCGTGGCAATAATTGCAGTAACCGTGTTTGGCACTGCTGAATCCACCCTGGATGCGGCTGAATAGAGCCATCCGGCTGACTCAGTAAGGTGTACAGGAGAGAGATAAATGCGAGGGGATGGGATGCACTCAGCGAGAACCTTTCGTCCTGTACGATGAGACCAGAAAGGCGACAATAGTTAATCGTTGTGAGAATATTGCAGATTTTCACTGAATTTCTACTTTTTTGAGAGTTCACTCTACAGTGAGAACCTCTGGCCCTCCTTCGGTAATGAAGACAGTATGCTCGAACTGCCCAACGCTCCCTCCATCGACGTCTCTCAGAGCACTGTAGACCTCAAGGAACCTAATCGATGTCAACTTCTTTACAAGAGCCTTCCATTTCCTCTTCAGAGACTCATCGTCCTCTTCCGGGAATGGCTTGCTCAGAAGTGGGGATGCCCACCTTTCTGCGAATGGAAGGGTGCTATACCTCTCTTCGATATATCTCGCCATGGTTGCACCAAGAGGCTTCAATTTCCCCTTTGATAGCGCCTTCCTAATCCTGACGTCCCCTGTTACTCGAAGAATGTTCGATGAATCAGAAGGAGGGACATTTTCGATCATACCGCTCTTCCCAGTGGTATTGAATGGCTCTACAGCATACACCCCTCCGGCTTCTACTTCCCCTTTGTATCCGGGGTTATTCGGACCACATGCATACATCGGTATTGACACTCCTGAGTGTAGGTTCCATCTTTCCATCTTGTGGCCACTTAGATTTCTGATAGGCTCAAAACCAGCGTCCACAGATGCTTGTTGGGCAGCCTCTCCAATAACATGCCATGGAGTGCCCGGATGCATCTTCTCTATTGCCGCATCTCTGGCTTCTTTGGCAGCCCTAATTTGCTCAGTGTGACTTCCCCCATTGCCGACCTCAATCGTTAGGGCATTGTCACCCAATGCTCCTTTGATGTGAACTCCAACATCGAGCTTGACAAGATCACCCTTCTGGAAAACCATCTCGCCCTCAAAACCCTCGGGGGGAGTAAGTTCGGTATTCGACGTATAGTGGGCAGCCATATCATTGACCGAGATCGTAACTGGGAATGCTGCCTTCCCTCCATGCCTTCTGATGAACCTCTCAGCAGAATCTATGACTTCCGACCATTGCTTACCAGCAACAATCTCGCCTTTGATTCCCTCTAGCGTCCTTCTAGCAACGTGACCCGCGTCTCTCCACTGCTTCAGGTCCTTCTCTTCCACCATGCTAATACTTCCTCGGTACTGACTTTCCCTTCTCTAATTACCTCTATCCTCAGCGACTCAGGCGAATCGCAGACCGTATGCCATGCTATCAAAGTACTGGGTAGACCCCCATTACATTCTCCATCAACACCCAAAACAGAATGTTCCGAGGTGCATAGAGAATCCGCGGCTGCAATGCAGTCCAACAAGGGTTCTTGACCAGTTTGGTTTGCACTGGTGGCAGTCAATGGACCAGTCATGAGAAGCAGATCTCTGGCTCTGGGGTCAGACACCACACGAACAGCAACACCCTTGGATCCTAGTCGGAAGTCCATCTTGCCCTTTGGATTGAGGACTATTGTTAGGGATCCCTTTGGAAATGCCTCTAGAATTTCGTACACATCATCCGTGATCTCAACAATCTCACTAGCCTGACTAAGATTGGCTACTCCAAGACTTACGGGTGCACTCTGGGGCCTTCCCTTAATCTCAAACAAAGCATCCAGAGCACTTGGTTCCGGAATGCAACCCAGAGCTGGGAGAGTGGATGTGGGATAGACAATGCATTTGCCAGAACGTACCCACTTCACGGCGTCCTCCATTCTCATGCACCTATCTGATGTGTCTTCTACTTCCAGGGGGAAGGGAAGCAGAATGTGCAACAATCGTCCCCACCCTGAGATCGAGGTTCGACTGGTGCGTGTGCCTCTGTGAGATCCTAGCCAACTCGTAGATGCCGAAATAGACGTTCAATACTGGAATTAGGTACAGGAGCTTACCAATTGCCCTATTGTCCCACATTTCACTGGTCACTTGATCCCCATTATCCTTCACAATCGCGATGCCAAGCATTTTCTGACCCAGTGATCTTGAGAAAGCCAAACCCGTTACTCTCCAGTATAGCCAGTGACTAGCAAGCAAAATAGCAGCGAATGCAGCAGAGTAGTGAAAATCAGAAGATGCCCAGAGCCTCACATTCAATGCGTTCGCAACCATCCTCCCCGTTGACAAATTCAGTACTGAGTATACGATTGTGACATCAATTACGAACGCCACCAACCTTCTTGCCCAAGAGGCAAGAATAGCCCCATCTGGAACCGACCAATGGTCATTCTCTTGGGAAACTATCGCTTTCGCCAGCGTCCCTCCGCCATGAATCGAAATGGGGGAGTCATGATCGCCCATTCATACACCTCATGCAGTACCCAGGAGATGCCATGCCTCAAGTTTACGACTCCTCACGTGCTCAATCCAGTCTCTCCAATTACCATCATGCCTCAGCGTATCCGGGTTCCCAATTACTACGAGACCACGCTTAGATCTGGTTAGTGCCACATTTAACCTTCTTCTATCAGATAGGAACCCGACATTTCCATCAGAGTTTGATCTAACGCAAGAGAAGATAATCACATCCTTCTCTCTACCTTGGTATCCGTCAACAGTCCTGACCTCGACACCCTGCATCGACTCTGGTAGCATATCTCTAATCGCCCTAACTTGTCCGGCGTACGGCGTCACAATCCCTATGTCCGTTAGATCAAGCCCACCGTCATCAACAAAACCCATCAGAATTTTTACCACCCATGCTGCCTCTGCTGCATTCTCCTTAGAAGCCCCGTCGGGTGAGAGCAACTCATCTCCATCGACTGGAAGGAACGCTAATGGAGAATCCCAATTGGGCCAAAGCATACCAGGCGGGGCCTCTCTCTCTGAACCATCTACTCCATCCTCAAGCATTCCTCCGTAGAACTGAGAATTAGGAAACTCAGAAATCGATGGATGCATCCTATACTGAGTGTTAAGCAGATGAGGCTTGATGCCCATGTCCACCAGGCGTTCGAATAAAGATCGACTCAAACCCCCATTTCCAGCCCGCCGAGAAATCACGGTAGGAGGTAGTTGTCTGTGATCGCCGACCAAAACGACCTGCCTGGATCCTTTCACAATGGGAACCAATGCTGCAGGCTCCGTTGCCTGAGTTGCTTCATCGATCAATACCCGGGAAAACCTCCGCCCATCGAGTAAATCATGACCAGAACCAATGCACGTGCAGCAAAGAACCTGGGCTCTATCTAGGATGTCATCTCGAATCTGCCTTTCGAGCCTTTTCACTTCCTTCCACCCCCTGCTAAGATCTCTGTGCGCTAGTCCCTTTTCCTTCCCACCCCTCATGCCCTTAATTCTCCGAGACAGCTTCTCGTTCCTCTCGATCTCTTCTACAAGGTCTCTATTCAACTCGTGACTCTCCATCCTAGCATCCATTGTGGCGTTTCTCAGGTTCTCTCTAACCTTAACTGGCTGCCCCAGTCTAACTGCCCTAACGCCCCTCTCTAGCAATCCCTCCAGTAAGTTGTCAACTGCCACATTTGAGTCTGCTACTGCGAGAACGGTTCCAGTGTCTAGTATCGCCCAGTTCTCGAGTATCCTAACTGCAGTGTGAGTCTTTCCCGTTCCAGGAGGGCCTTGGATCAACGTCAGCCTTCTATTTATCGCGCTCTCTGCAGCATCTCTCTGAGCCTTATTCATATCACTCGGCAGAGTTGTCCTTTTTTGCTTCACTCCCCCAAGCTCTGGAATTAGTGAAGCAGTCCCAACGGGGTCATGAACTAATCCTAGAATCAGCTCCCTTAGAGGAGCGCTCCCATCTTCCTCGAAGATCGAGTTGAGCGCATCTCTCATCCTGTCGAATGCAACCCTGTTTGCCCCCCTGTCAATCCTCCATGTCCCCTTGCGCAGACCCTTTGGGGCCTCGGGAAGGACTATTCGAATCGAATCCCTGCTCCTATTGCTCACAATGGCCTCAATAGGCTTCTCAGTGAGTGGGCTCCCTCTGCTGAGCATCACAATGTCCCCCTGCCTGAACCGATGGGAACCGAGGGTCTTCCCAGCTCCTTGTCGAAGCCTAATGATTCGCTGACCGAATAACCAGCCATCTGTCTTGGCATTCAATCCGAACAGGGCAATCCCGTTCGCTTCCAATTTCTTTTCCGACCAATTTCTGAGTCTCTCCTCGGTCATTGCTAACTCATCATCTAATTCCCACCGAATCAAACGTAGGTAGGCTTCGTGATGATCTTGGCTCCTTTTGAAACGGCTTGGGACCGTTTTCTCAGACTCGACCACGTTTGCCCGTCTCACCTTGTCCCTATCACGGTTACTTGGCGAGTCCTAGATTCGACAAAACAAACCATTCCCAGTGAGAATTAAACGTTCACCTCTGCCGAAAGGAAATGCTGGGGGGACGGGATTGGTATTTGACAGATTTAAGACATGGAGCAATTCTAACCAAAAGGGCATCGTCTGCCCTTCTTGTCAGCATTCGAACCAAGAGGGAACCAAGGTTTGCACAAGGTGTTACTATCAGATAGATAGGCCTTCTTTTCAGCAGAGTACAGGACTCGGAGATGACGAGTCCACAGATCTATTGGATCAGTTGATGAGCGAGATTGAAGAGGAAGAAGATGAGAATGAACCGACCCCTTCCCCATTTGCCTTTGACGACTTAACAGTAGAAGTATCGCAATATGGGGAAGACGATGAGATCCAGTTGGATAGAAAACCAGATTTTGATCCGTTCGCCACCTCTAATGAAGAAATCGAAGAGGAGTACGAGCTTACAGCAGATGACATCCCACAATTCGTTCAGAAATTCGAAGTACCTAGAAGCCAGATCGAAGAGGAAGAGGAATTGGATCAAAGAACAATCGAGCTAATCCAACCAAATTCTGAGACACCAAATTTTACTCAACCATTAGATTCCAGCGAGATTATCGAGGCCAATGAAATCGGCTCTCCTCCAGGAGAAGTTGAGAGTATAGAAGAGGGCGACTTCGATGGTGACGGAAAGGTGGACGAATTCGAACAGGCCTTTGCAAGAGAGGACTCACCATTGACAAATCCAACCCCAATTCCACCAGCCCCATCAATCCCAATACCTAGGCTTACTGCGACCCCAATCCATGAAGAAAACACTCCAGAGACTATCGAAAAACCAGAAGAACTGCCGTCTGCACCCATCATTCCTCTGGAAGAACAGGAACCTGCCGACATCTCGCTTCAGACAAAGCCAACATTCTGGCCATGGCAACAACAGGACGAATGGCCCGTTCCGGAGATAATTAAACAGCTCCAAGCAGCCTTCAGATCTGCAAAAGATCAGAACAAAGCCCAAACAACCGTCCTTCTCGACGAGGTAGGGCCCCACTTGGGGGATAGGACTTCCTTGATTTACTCAGTCGGCAAGTTACTAATGTCAATTGGAAGGAGTGCCGAGGCACAAAGAATGGTTGAATCAGCCTACGAAACCAATCCAGAAGACCCAGATGTCGCTCGAGCAAAGGAGAAACTGACTTCATAACCAAGTCCTGATACGCAGGAATGATGCGATGGAACTCGTCCCCCAAGATTATGCATAGGAGGGCAACCTCGTCAATCAGGGTCGACGAAGGCTTGGTGCTTAGACCAGCATCCAAGTCACACATCCCAGATATTGTCGAGGCATTCGAGGAGACTTGGCCAGATGTCATTAGAGCCATGCCATGGATAAACCCGGACAATGAAATTAAACCTCAGATTGAGGATTTTATTGGAGACACCGAGCGTAAGGGGCGCACTGGCCTCCTCCATCACTGGATTATGATTCGCCCATGGGATGGATATGTGATTGGATTAATCGGATTCGATAGAGTGACCAGATCTGATAGAGCTACGTGGAACTTGGGATATTGGGTACGCAGTTCTGAGCAGAGGCATGGGTATGCACGAAGAAGCATTGATGCGGCTTTGGGTTGGTTGGGACAGGTCGGAGATCTAATTGTAGAAGTAAAGGTAGATCCGAACAATGCTCCGGGTTCCAAGACCGTTGTTAGAACTGTCAGGAAGTGGAAGGGTGAGAGATATGTGCCGGGGGATTCAGCAATTACCGTGGCCGGTATTAGGACGATGCACGAATGCAACCTCATCGAGGTCGGACCGGGAATATCCCCCCTTTGAGCAGATTAGGACGTCGACCCATTCAAAAAACACGCCTTGGCTGGTGATTCTGCCCTGCGGGGCAGTGGTGCAGATATGTCCCCAACCAAACCTCGTCAGACTCTACCCGATTTGGACCCAGAAGAGACCGATGAGTGGCTTGAGTCACTGCGGACTCTAACCTCTTCTTCCGGAAGCCCCAGAGCCCGACTCCTCCTTCAGGAATTGCTGTCCGAGGCTTCGTCTCTTGGAATCGACATCTCCACCTCAAGGACCCCATACCTGAACTCAATTTCTGTAGAGCAACAAAAACCATATCCTGGAAATCTGAAAATAGAGAAAGAGATCCAGAATCACGTTCTTTGGAATGCAGCAGCAATGGTCTCAGACGCAAATAGGAGGATGGATGGTATCGGTGGGCACATTTCCACTTATGCCTCGAGCTCAACGTTGTACGAAGTTGGATTCAATCACATATTCAGAGGAAAGGATCACAATGGGATAGGGGACGCACTCTACATCCAGGGTCATGCTAGTCCGGGAATATACTCTCGAGCATTCCTGGAGGGTCGGATTACTAGGGAGCAAATCTCTAATTTCAGACAGGAAGCCTTCAAAGACGGCCTTTCTTCATATCCTCACCCTCGATTAATGCCAGATTTCTGGGAGTATCCAACAGTCTCCATGGGACTCGGACCACTTGGTGCCGTAATGCAGGCCAGATTCTGGAAGTACCTCCAACAGCGCAACCTAGCCGATACCTCAGAGAGTCGTGTTTTTGCATTTCTAGGAGATGGAGAGATGGACGAACCCGAGGCAATTGCCTCCATAGCAGTAGCCGGGAGAGAACAGTTGGATAATCTGGTTGTCGTTGTCAATTGCAACCTTCAGAGATTAGATGGACCTGTTCGAGGGAACTCCAATATTATTCAAGAGTTGGAAGGCCTATATCGAGGCGCAGGGTGGACAGTGATCAAGGTCATCTGGGGATCTGCGTGGGATAGAGTGTTCCAACTAGACTCAAATGGTGAGTTGTTGAACAAGATTGAGACAATCACTGACGGAGACTGGCAACGACTCAGCACCCTATCAGCAAGCGAGTTCCGTGATGAGTTGTTCTCAGGCAGCGAATCACTCCAAGAATTGGGAGATTCTATCTCCGACACGGAAATCGAGCAGTTGACCAGAGGAGGTCATGACCCTATCAAGGTGTATTCTGCATACAAAGCGGCTCTTTCCGCCAATGGACCTGCTGTGATACTTGCACACACCGTTAAGGGCTGGGGGATCGACTCATTCGAGGGAAGAAACTCCACACATCAAAAGAAGAAGATGACTCTCGAAGACCTAGTTGCTTACCGTGACGTACTTCGGCTTGACGTGGATGACTCTAGACTGGAGGATGACCCATTCGTAATTCTGGAAGAAGAGTCGGAAGCAATCGAATATTTACTAGAGCAAAGAAAAAACCTCGGAGGGAACCTCCCTTCTAGGAGACCCGCAATAATCACCGCAGATCTCCCAGGCGAGGAAACCTACGCTGCATTCGATGATGGTACTCCAGAGGGACAAGAGGTTTCCACCACCATGGCCTTCGTTCGATTATTGAGGAACCTCATGAAGTCGGAGATAGGTGACAAGGTAGTCCCGATAATACCAGACGAAGGGAGGACCTTCGGCATGGACCCTCTTTTCAGCGAGTTCGAGATTTTTGCATCAAAGGGACAGAAGTATACCCCAGTAGACCATAAGATGCTATTGAATTACAAGGAATCTGAATCTGGACAGGTTCTTCAAGAAGGGATCTCAGAGGCAGGAGCAATAGCCTCATGGATTTCTAGCGCTACTTCATACTCTAATGCAAACTCTCCAACAATTCCCTTCTACACCTTCTACTCAATGTTTGGCTTCCAGAGAGTAGGGGACCAGATCTGGAGCGCTGCCGATGCTCGAGCTCGCGGCTTCCTAATGGGTGCAACCGCGGGTCGGACAACGCTGAACGGAGAAGGATTGCAGCACCAAGACGGACACAGCCTCTTGATGGCCTCTGCAGTCCCTCACTGTCGCGCCTGGGATCCTGCCTATGCATACGAACTAGCTACAATAATTAGGCATGGAATTGATGAGATGTGGGGGGAAAATAAGGATGTGTTCCATTACATCATGCTATACAACGAGAACCAACAGCAGTTACCCAAGCCAGAAGGATCGGATGAGGGGATAATCAGAGGGGCATATCTTGTTGATGAGATTGGAGGAAATGGCCCCAAGGTCAGATTGCTAGGCTCCGGACCAATTCTGAATATTGTTAGAGAGGCGGCCGCAGAGCTATTTCGGGATCATGGCATCGGTTCCGAAGTCTGGTCGGTAACCTCCTATGGAGAACTTCGAAGAATTGGCATGCAACACGAGAGAGAGAAGAGATTCGATCCTGGAAACGTATCGAAACCTTACGTTTCCGAATGCTTTGGAGATGCAACTCCAACAATCGCAACTTCGGACTTCATCTCATCCGTACCTGAGATGATCCAAAAATGGGTCGGAGGGCGTTACGTTGTCCTAGGTACTGATGGATTCGGACGCTCAGATTCTAGAGAAGCCCTGCGAACCTTCTTCGAAATTGACATAAATAGCATTGTGATTGCCGCTCTTTCCGCATTGGAACAGGATGGCGACTTGCCTACGGGAACCGTAGAGAAAGAAATGAAGGCAAAGGGAGTCTCGTCCAAAAGAATCGATAAAACCGAGTGATTCCATGGGTAGGTTGAGAAACTTCGCAGGATTCATTGTCAGATGGTTGCCATGGGTAGCAACTGGAACGGCTGCAGCGTATCGTCGCCTCCCTGACAAATCACAGAACGAGATTAAGGAGGTAGCAAAGGAACCTAGCAAGTGGGGAGAATCAATCGAGAAGGCATGGGATGCCTCAAAAATCGGTTCTGATCACTTCAAGAGAACCTCGGCAACACTATCCAGCATTCTAATCGGAAGAAGAGTTAGCCGAAAGGAGAGAATCCAGGCCAGAGACGATTTAGCCGCACTGAGTTTGATCGTCCCACCCCTCAGAGTTTTCATGATTCCAGGCAGCCAAGTCCTCCTTGGAATAATGGCAAGAGTGACTCCATGGAGGCTTGTGCCAGATGATTGGGTTCCGATTAATGCTCTGAAGAAAGTTAGAGAGGAAGAATCAGCCTCTCTGGACGAAGAAAGCAGCCTGGTTAGGAGACTTCTGAGAAGGTAGGCTAGTCAACCATTGTGATGTTCGAAAGGAAGTAGTTGTGCTTCAAAGCATCACCCAGACTTATCCAATCAGGAACCCGGCCTTTGAAGTCATCATACCTGTGTCCGGGAATCAGCCTCCATTCAGGAGGGAGATCTTGGAGGATTTCTTTGGCTCTTATGAGGCTCCTCTGCTGGGCTCGGGGGTCTCCTCCAGGAAGATCAACCCTGCCCGCACTTCTTACGAATAGCAAGTCACCAGCATGGTAGACTCCATGGCCATGGAATGTAACATGCCCAGGAGCATGCCCAGGGGAATGAGTTACAGTAAGGAAAATTGAACCTGCGCTCCATTCAACACTTTCTCCTGGAGAACTCCTCCAGGTATCGGTGAAGTCCACATTTCTGAACACAATATGGCCCAGTAAGTTTGGAACCCTGGCATCTTCATGACCCCAGACTTCCATGTTTGGGTATCTCTTGATCATTCCAGGGTATCCCGCCGCATGATCTCTATGGGTGTGCGTGTAGAGTAGGTGAGTTGGCTCCAGACCCTCTTGCTCTAGTTTCGCAATCCATTTCTTTGAATCATATGGATCGATGATTGCAACAACACCATTTGCCCTGTCAATAAATGCAGTATTCATATTCATTAGTGACCCCATCTGAGTAACCCAAACCTCAACCCCGTCTTCCCAAATTGTCGAATGGAACTCTCCGTCTGACAGCATATCTTCTCCGAAGCAGGCATCAGACAAAGTCGTAATGCATATACAAGCCATACTCAGCGGTCAGTTTGAGTAAATGGCATACGACCCACAAGAGCTAGAATCGCGTTGGCAGAAGAAATGGTCCGAGGAAGGTGTCTTCGAGGCTGAAATAGACGAGTCAAAACCCAAGTTCTACTGCCTCGAGATGTTCCCATATCCATCTGGCCACATGCATATGGGGCACGTTAGGAACTACTCTATCGGAGACGCAATGGCTCGGTTCCATAGATTATTGGGGAAGAACGTACTCTATCCAATGGGATACGACTCTTTTGGAATGCCCGCTGAAAATGCTGCCAAGAAGGAGGGCGGTCACCCAAATGAAGTCACTCATAGCAACATCTCAAGCATACGTTCCGATCAGGAAAGGATGGGTTACTCATACGATTGGCGCCGATTCCTTGCTACTTCCGATGTTGATTACTACCGCTGGAACCAAGAGATGTTCCTTACCCTAAATGAGAAGGGCCTAGTCGAAAGGAGAATGGCACCAGTAAATTGGTGCGTGGACTGTGACACGGTCCTTGCAAACGAGCAGGTCAAGAACAACAGATGCTGGAGGTGTGGCTTGGAAGTCGTCCAGAGAGACATGGCTCAATGGTTCGTAAGAATGACCGAGTACTCTGATGAGTTACTCGATGAACTGGACAACATAACATTCCCAGAGAATGTCAAGGCGATGCAGAGAAACTGGATTGGCCGTTCTCACGGAGCGCACATTGACTTCGCAATCGACGATTCCGACTCACTAATCGGAGTCTTTACAACTAGGCCCGACACAATTTTTGGCGCGACATTCGTCACATTATCCCCTGAGCACCTACTTTGTGAAGAGTTGTGCTTGGGTACTGAATGGGAACAAGGGTGGAGAAACCTTAGGGAGGAATGCGCCAAGATGTCGGAATTCGAGAGAATCAACATGCTGAAGGAAAAGAAGGGAGTATTCCTAGGTAAGCACGCAATCAACCCAATGAACGGAGAGAAGATACCAATCTATGCCGGGAATTTCGTAGTAGCCTCGTATGGGACCGGAGCGGTAATGGCTGTCCCAGGACATGATCAGAGAGACTTTGATTTTGCCAAAGAATACAATCTAGAGATCAGACAAGTCCTTCTAGAAAAAGAGGATTCAGCGCCTAACTCAGAACTAACTTCTGCCTTCGAGGGGTATGGGCCAATGATAAACTCACCATCAGAGGGGTTCGACGGACTTTCTGGAGACAATGCAAAGAATGCTGTAATCGCTGCTCTAGAGGAGAAGAAATCCGGATATGGAACCGTGGAGTACCGACTAAAGGATTGGCTTCTGAGCAGACAGAGGTTCTGGGGGACTCCAATTCCTATGATTCATTGCGACTCCTGTGGAGTAATCCCGGTCCCTAGGGAAAACCTTCCAGTAGAACTTCCACTAGACGTTATCTTCACCGAGGATCAGAGTGGGAACCCACTGGAATCACACAATTCCTTTGTTCTGACAAACTGCCACTCCTGTGGAGGAGATGCAAAGAGGGAGACAGACACAATGGATACATTCTACGATTCCTCATGGTATTTCATGAGGTTTTGCGATGCAAATAACGAGACATCTCCATTCGATCGTGAAGCAGTGGACTACTGGATGGGAGATGGCGTCGATCTCTACATCGGGGGTATCGAGCATGCAGTCATGCATCTTCTCTATGCCCGATTCTTTACAAAATTCACTAGAGATGCAGGGATGAATGAAGTTGGAGAGCCCTTTGGAAGACTAGTATGTCAGGGGATGCTCAATGCACCAGCACCATACTGTGTTGACTGTAACTCGGAGTATCATGTTGACAATTTTGATTTGGATTGTCCCTCCTGTGGAAAGGCACTCTCTACCCGTTCAGCAAAGATGAGCAAATCACTAGGTAACACAGTCAGTCCAGAGGAGATGGTTTCTAGATTCGGAGCCGACACAGTCAGGCTATTCATTCTGTTTGGCGCAAATCCAGAGGCAGGTATGGATTGGTCAGACAGCGCACTAGAAGCAAACCATCGTCAGATGTTTTCTCTAATTGATGCAGTCGATTCAGCACTAGAATTATCAGATTCTCCTTCAAAGATTGATGATTGGCTAATGGCCAGGATGAGGGCCAATCAGAAGAAGTGGATTGCGGCAATGTCCGAAGTCAGTCTTCGTGAGGGGGTTATGATTAGCCACTTTGAGATGCTATCTGATTGGAATTGGTATCTTCGAAGAGGGGGGCGTGATCGAGTCACTGCAATGGCATTTTTACGAGGATGGATCCCTATGATAGCCCCAGCTACTCCTCATATTGCTGAGGAATTCTGGAAGAAAATCGGCCGTGATGAAATCCTCGCTAAGTTCGTTATGCCAATTCTTGATACAGACCCAAGAGACATCCGAGTACTGGCACTCGAGCATTACATCAAAGAAATCATATCGAGTGGAAGAAATCTCAGAACTCTTGCAGAAAGGCACTCGGAGAACGAAATCACGAAGGTTGTTATTCAGACCTCTCCAGAATGGAAAACAGATCTGGCATCAGAGGCAATCAGCCTTCATCAAAGTGATTTTGATTTCAAACTAAAGGGGCAGTCTTACGTAAAGTCACTAGAGGCATTCAAGGATGAATCAACTAGAGGGGAAGTCTTCCAGACGTGGAATTCGATCACAATTGGAGGAAAGAAGAGCAGAGGTAGAATCCATACTTGGTTAGAGGGGGAGAGGGAGCTAATTTCTGACCGAGTTAACGAGGTCGAAGTAATCAAGGAGAACTCTGATTTCATTGCAACTTCCTTAGGGGTTGAGTCAGTCGAGGTATTTATTGCCGGGGAAGACGAAGATATCGGTGGTAAGGCTAGGATATCATTCCCTCTAGAACCGGGAATAGCATTTGTCTAGGTGCAGCATGTCTTCGAGCAAATCTGGTATCGTCCTTTTCGATGATCAATGCAACAAATGTAGTAGATGGGCCGAATTTATCAGAAGGAGGAATCCAGGGCATACCATTGCCCTAATCGGACAGAATAGCCCCGATGGCTTAGAAATAATGAAATCCATTCCCAAGAGCCTTGCAGGCCTCGACTCAATTTTCCTTATCTCCAAAGGTGGGGCGTGGCATTCCAAGAGCGCGGCAATATGGAGAGTGTGCAGACAGCTCAGATTCCCCTGGCCCCTGGCTACGGGGATGGCACTGATACCATGGCCAATTCGCGATTACTTCTACGACGTCTATGCTCGAATGAGGAAGTAGTCTTTCACACGGTGGGTTCATGGGGCTCCTACATCTGGGATGACCATTGAGTGAAGACGAGAGTGCCAAACGACGCCGAGGGCGTCGAAGGCGCCGCCGCCGCCCGAAGAAGGAAAACAACCCTCCGACGGAAAATGGCAGAGGCGCCAAATCGGAGGAGATTGAAAGAGCCCTAGCGAGGTTTACCGCTAATCCCCGTCCGATGGGAATCCCAAAAGAAATCAATCCACCACCAGAGAAAGTGGAAATCAAATGGAAAACCAAAGCAGTCGCCAGGGATGTCCAAAACAAGGCAGGAAAAATAGCCTGTATTCCAGGGGAATTCGGATTCCTTCCGGAGAAAAGGGTCCAGGAGATTGCAGTAAAACTCGATGGCATGCCAATTTCTCTGGAACAGGCTCTTTCGCTAAGGGCAGCACTAAATCAGGAGAAAAGCGTTTATTCGCACTCGAAACTAATGCGTAGATCCAATGAACTCAGCAGAAGGTACGACTCCGGAGAAAGCGTCATTGCCCTCTCCAAGAGGTTCGATGCCCCACCAGTGAATACTTTCAGAGCCATACTCACAGGCCGAGGATGGACAAAGACTCGAATCAAGGATACACTAAACAAGAATCCATCGAAGTTAAACAAAAGAGACAGGGAACAGTTCGAACTAGCCGAGTCAGTCGACAGGGTAAGTTCGGTAAACCAAACCGAGACCCAGACCGCTGCCGAGGTCTTCGAGGAAATCCTGTGTAGTTATTTCGAATCAGTAGGTGTCAGATTTCGACGTCAGGAAGAGCTTCTAAGGGAGCAGACCAAGCAAGAAGGAAGAGCAATAATTACCCCCGACCTTCTACTCCTCGATGACGTAAGAATCAATGGAGTTCCTTGTGCATGGATTGATGCAAAGCACTTTTTCGGAGCAGATCTAAAGTTCCCGAAGAAGAAGACTCAGAAGCAGGTAGACAGGTATGTCGCAGAATACGGACAGGGAGCCCTTGTCTACCGTCACGGATTCTGTGACGGCCTTAGACTCAGGGGGGCAATAAAACTAGACTCCAGCCCTCTTGACTTGAAACCCCTTGAGGACTTCCATGAGAATTCTAAGTCTTGAGGTTCTATCTCAGAGATCCGATTCGACTTGAGAAAGTTAAGAATTCACTTCCTTCAAAAAATGAAGATAACTCACTCACCCACTTACCTTCATCTAGAGAGTCATTTGGGACAATTACGACACTCTCTCCCAACATGCAAAGCATAGCCGACAATCTCTCCGAAAAACTAGATTCTCGAATTGCCTCATTAGCCGCAACGATGATTTCCGATCTGGACGCATCAAACTCTAAACCACTATCACTTGCAAAAATGAGTGATTGATCAATAAGTTCAGACCATCTTCGTGAGTCCCAATCGCCAACTCCAATTTTTCCCATTGCGGATTCTCCAGCATCGCTAATCTTAATCCTCCAATCTGGGTTATCGATATACTTCGAAGTATGTTTCCCAGTCCTCTCCTTCCAGACTAGAAGAACCGGTGTTTCAGTAGCCCAACCTTCAGAAACCCCCGGACCCCTATCTAGAAGATCCCCGGAAAACGGAGAGCCAGCAGAAATCCTTCTTTCGACGCCTCCAGATGAAAGAGCGGTTGTATCACCAAGACCACTGGACCTCTTCCTCTCAACAATATGGGCAATCAAGAAAGCCCTTCTGAGACATTCTTCGTGTGGAATGCCTATTGCCCTCTGGAAAGAAATTGCGGATGCAATAGCACCAGAAGCAGACATCCCAAATCCCTGTGATGCAGGCAATGCCATCCTGATGTTCAATTCCCAATCGAATGACCCTATCTCAGGAACCTCATCAACCAACTCCTCTAGAACATCGCCATACATTGCCGAGGGATAGTCACCACCTTGAAATCTGACAATCAGTTTCCCTTCACCGTCTTCCCCTTTCGCAATTGCTTCTACTCCATCCTTCAAGCAAATACCAGCACCTCTGCTACCTTGTGCAACAGGGTCGTCCAGAAAATCCTCGATTGTGAAGAATAGAGTAATATGGCCGCCACAATGTCCTCTACCAAGTGCAGTAGGCATAGTTACTCATCCAGTGAATGGGTAATGAAATGTTGGAATTCAAAGTGCTGCTGAGAAGTCCTGCTCAAGAGATCCAAACCTTCCTGCTAGTTCTTCAACTGCCTTCATGAAGGCAACCTTGGGATTCATTGAACCATCGGTTTCGAATTCCAAGATGAACTCGCCGGATACTTCTTCCAGCGTCACTGCATCACCGAATTCTCTGGATGCCTCAGTTCCGTCACCAACGTGGTTCAACTCATCGGTCAGGATTGCAACCTTGTCGATATCTTTCAACTTCCCATCTTTATCGAAGTCTTTGGCCGTAATTTGTAAGTCCATATCCCACAGAATCTTGGACTTCTTTTTGTTATTCATGACCCCTATCCTTCGTGGATGGAATGAGACGCCACAGACAGGAGACCACTTTGTGTGTTCTCTACCACGTCCCATTATCGCAGTAGCGTAGAATTCAATCATCTGTCCCTTTAGGAGCTTGGTAATGGGGATGCTCTTGTACTCATCTGGAATCTCCAGGGATCCTTCCCCTAGGTACTTCATGTCTCCAGCAGTTACCCACCGACCATCTTCAGAACCAAATACAACACATGTGTAAATCATCTGGCATTCAACACACCCTCTTTCCTCCTCAACCACGTCTTTGCAGTTGGGGCACTCATCTTGGAAGTGGAACTTGTCATGCATCGTGGGAATTGGAATCATTGCCAGCCTCTGAGCTATCATCTCGTCGGGAAGAGGACCTGTTGTCTCCCAAATCTCCTCATCTTGCTCCTTTGTTCCAAGTTGGAATGTGACACTGTCTATTGCCATCTTAGGTGTATCAGAAATTAGAGATCTCCTAAGGGCATTGGCAAAACTTCTGTCGGTTTTTGAAAGAAGAATCTGTATCTTCTCTTCTGTCTCATTTAGTATCTTGATTTTTACCATATTTTCACCTCAATTCAAACTCTTCTGCCCCTTCGTCCACCCTTTGCCTTGGTACCATCGGTTGGCATCGGAGTCACATCTTCGATTCTTGTAATCCTAACTCCTGCTCTTGTTAACGCTCTAATGGCAGCCGTCGCACCGGGGGCGCTGTTAGATCTGTTACCCCCAGCACCCCGATACTTCACGATGACTTGATCGAAATCCTTCTCGGAAAGCATTTCAGCGATTTTCTCCGCGGCTCTAGTTGCTGCAAACTGACCACCAGAGTCACTACCACCCTTGGTCACCATCCCTCCAGAGACCTTGCAAACAGTCTCAGCACCAGTTAGATCCGTAGCGGTGATAAGCACGTTGTTGAACGTGCTGTAAATGTGCAGAATCGCTTTGTGCCCCATTAATTCGCCTCCGTTTGCGTCGTGGAACCCTCTTCATCTGCAGCCTCTCCAGACTCTTCATCCTCTTCCTCTTGGAATCTCATCGTCTCCAAGTCTTTCCTGAATGGGTGCTCAGGGTCAGCAAAAGGAGAATTCTGGCTATATTGCAACGAATCCTCCTCCTCTTTTAGTACGTGATATCCGGGTACGGTCATACGTTGCTCGCCGATGCAAATGTGACCGTGAACAATTAGATTTCTTGCTGCTCTCATAGAGGGTGCAAGTCCCTTGTAGTATACCACAGATTGGAGCCTCCTCGAAAGCATGTGTTCAACGTTAATTTCCAGTACGTCTCCTATGTCTGCCCCCATCTGCAAAAGCCCCTTCCTAGTTAGGGAACCCAGCAGCTGCTCCTTCTCCTTTGCATAGTGGCCTTCGGAAGAATCAACTCTCCCGATAAGCTTCATCGCTTGATTTCGATGTCTCCTGAGAGAGGACTTCTCTCTCCAGATTTCTCTCATTCCTCCAACCTTCTTCAATCCGAATCTTTCCTTCAGATCGTGTTCCTCGTCAATCCTTGCTTGTTTCCAAGGATGTGTTGGAGTCTGTGTCCTAGGTCTGGAGAATTTTGGCTCACCCATAGTGCATCACCTACTTCTTCCTCTGGACACCTAGTGCAGATCCCCTTCGTCCATTTGATCTGAGCCTCTGTCCTCTGACCTTATGCCCGCTTCGATGCCTCATCCCTCGCCACGTCTTGATTTCAGCTAGCCTGGCTACATCGTCATCCTTGGTCATGCTAACTTCATTGGCTATGATGTGGGCATCTTCATTCGATTCCAAATCCCTCTGTCGATTCACCATCCACCAGGGGACATTGGTCGCGTAATCGTCTATTGCCTTCCTGAGCTGATCCTGCTCGTCGGTGGTCAGGTGTCCACCAAGCCTCGTGCCATCAATTCCAGAAAGTCTGCAAATCATCATTGAAGACCTTATTCCGACTCCTTTGACTGATGTTAGCCCATAGGTAATCGGTTTCAATCCATCAATGTCCGTGTCAGCAATTCTGACAATGTATGAGAAGTCATCTCCAAGTTCTGCTTCATTCACTTTCGGCATTACGGTTCCCCCGTGTTCACCTTTCGGTGGCCTTTTGGGCATCCTCGCGAACTACAGTCCCTATTTGAACCGATTGGACGTCTTCATTTTCATGAAAGTGCCCGTTACTCTTTGCAAACAACATACAGCTTCTGAGTTCCAGTCGGCCTTTGGACATCCAGGTCTACCATGAAACCCTTGCTTCCCTCAGTTCCTTTCAACTCTCTAGTAATCCTTCTCTGAAGAGTAGGATGGATTTCTGGATCAAGGCTGCATCTGAGGGTAATGTTGGAAATGCCCTTCTTAGCAACACTTGATGCAACTTGATCAATGGTGTGTAATTCCGGAGCAGAGAGTCTGTGTTGTACGATTTTCCCTGTTGCTACTACGAACCCTCTGACCTCTTCATCTTCCGATAACTCATCCGTATGGATCAGCATCGGTCTCCTGCCCTCAATTCGTACCCAAGACGAACCCGAGCCGCCACCTACTGCCTTATCGTGCCACGAGTTCTGGAGCCCACTCTCAATTAGTACAGGATCTACTATTGTGAGGTAAGCCCCCCTAGGTATCTCCAGCACGCTGTTGAATGAAGACTCAACAGCCCCCGCACCCTCTCCTTCGATGCTTGCAATGATTTTCTTCCTCCCGACTCGGATGCATCTGTTTGAGCCACTCGAAGAAAGAGAACCTATCCAAACTGAGAGCCTGTCAACCCTCCCTCCACCTCTGCTGAGCCACTCCCAAGTCCAGGAAGCTCCGGGAAAGGTCGTCTCAAGAATACCATCAACCATTGCTCTTTGCACTGTGTCTAGCCTTGGAGACAAATCCAATAGAATAGCCGGACCCTTTGGTCCAATTTGCAAATGACCGTTCCATGCCTTCAGTACCGCCTTGATGTCCGGCTCCATTTCCTCAAGACTGTGGTTCTGCGCGTCTCTTGGCCTTGCTGGATCGAGGTGGAGCATAGCTACTGGGGGGTGCGCACGCGTACCGGCATCTCTCAGGCTGGCCCAGTAAGATGCGATAGCAGAATCAGCGGACCTTCCATCCCCCACTAGTACCCTATCCAGAGAGCGTTGGACCTCACCTTCGGAGTTTAATTGCATATTTGCAGCACAGAGCTTGGCGACATCCTCGTCCAATTCAATCCCCAGGGCGGGCCTCTTCAAAATTTTCGAAAAAGCGATTAGCTGAACTCCAGAGCCAGCAGCAGCATCTAGGATTACACCAGCAGGAAGTGAGAGAGGATCAATCTGACTGGCCCTGATAGAGGCAACAGACCATGGGGTGGAAAGCCTTCTCATCCCCTCATCCATGAAGAATGCTGGCTCACCCTTCCTCGAGGACTCTGGTTTGACCTTCCTTTTCGCATAGGTCACCCCTCTCTTTGAAGGAACAATGGGAGTATGCTCCTCTACATCCATGGCCATTCCCGTTGGAACTTAGTCAAGTCACTTTCGTGATAATTAACCAGAGACCGGCGCTCTCTCCAGCTTCAATTCGAATCTCAGCCAAGACTCCTCTAGTTCGTGACCCTCGCTATTGCCATACGCAATTGGCGGAGGCAGAAGAGTGACATGAGAGGTGCCCGTATCTGTAATGGGGAAAGCTACCCCTCTATCGTTGTCGATATCGAGTCCAATTGCCGACCATCCAAAACCTTCGATTGAGAACCATGGATCGCCGGCATTCTCTACCCAAGTGCCGTCATCAAGCTCTTCACCTGTATCGGCGTCCCAGACCGTGTAATGAACTTCTACCGAATCACCATCTTGGATGTGCAAATCCCTACTCTCAGGACCCTGGAAGATGGAAATATCCATCCGAACCTGTGCCTGTAGTACTGAAACGTGAGTAGCCGTGACGCTAATCTCCCTCTCGGATACTGGCTCAATCAGATGGATTTCCATGATGACGCTATCATTCGAGCCCAATTCATTAATGATAAGATATGGTTGACTATTCGCTGCGAAGACCACGCCTCCTCCACTAATTTCCAAGACTAGATTGAGAGTCTGATTACCCCTATTGTGGACTACTATGCTCGCCGAGTCCCCGCTGCCCTGGTGCTGCCAGTCGCAACGAACCTCCCCTGGCAAGAGAAACACATCATCTTGGTTCGCAAGTGAATCCGGCCACTCCCAGTCATCTTCACGGGGCGAACACGTATCAAAGAGTAAACTAACTTCCCACAACCAACGACCATCCTCTTGGAGAATATCGACATCAGTGGTTCCGAATGAGGCCTCGAGATCATCTAGGAAAGACATTGCCGAAAGACCAACCCAGATGGACGAAAATAGCAGTCCCATGCCAGTAACCACGGATAGCACTAGCGCTGCCCGAGGAATGGCCATCTTGTTCAGCCCCAGGGGTATGGGGGGGTGCTCAACCTCGTCAGGGGTGTCGGATATCCACGACCGCGTCACGACCCACTAGAATTGTCCACCTGTCATCAACGTTGGCACTTCGGGACTAGTCCCTTCTAAGCTCATCTTGGTTTGAAAATCCAAGCCAAGCTACGATGCCCAACTCCAATGCTAAAGCAATCATACCGAGCAACAATTCGTTTTGACCGAATCCCTTGGAAGCGAAAACAAATGAACAGAGAATTGCAGCAACCAAATCTGCAAGCCCCCACACTCTTAGCGACTTCCGAAGTTGCAGAATCCCGACAACCCAAACCGTGGTAGACATCAGGATCAGCAGTAGCGGTATTTCGAAACTTCCTACCATCCCCAACATTATTGCCCCAGAGAGCATGAACAGATGACCATCGATTGCAAGAGTAACAGTCCATTTCTCTAGATTTAGAGGTACGGTAAGCGCACAAGAAAACATGACTGCAACCCCAAGAGACAGCACTAGCCAGTCAAGGTAGTCAGCCGATGCCAACACCCCATCATTCCAATGCATTAGTGAAAACAACGCCAATACTCCAACAGGCAGGGCAATCCCCAGTCCAGATGGTTGGGCAGTCCTAATGCTGCGAAATGCTGCACTGGTTGCAGCAAGCAGCCCCGCCGGCCCGAAAGATAAGATCATTATCGCAAAACTGCGAGCACCAATACCCAATCCATTCAGTCCATGTTCCCTTCCAAGCTGCTCCTTCTTACCATCTACCCAGAAACCAACCAAGACACACAGAATTAGGATGGTTTCGAGAACCATCCACGGAACAGTCCAATCCAACATCCCATGAGCAAAGGGGTCCACCATCATCGGAGTCGGCAAGGCCCCCCCCAGAGCGATTGCAACCAAGCGAGCCAACAATAATGGAAGAACAAACCAGTCAATTGCAATGGCAATCCTGTCTAGTAGATTCTTCTGATGCAATAATGATACCATTAGTAGTACTAACACTAGAACACTAACAACCGCCATATCTAGCAATTCGTAGGGGCTGCTCCCAGGTGGGAAAACATGTCCCGAAACCAGAATAATGCAGAGCCCAGATATCGCAATGGCAATTGGCATCTCCATTCCCAAGAAATGGGGCAACTCCAACTCCAAGCCCCTTGTCCGATTCCTTATCAAGAAAACTATGCTGCAGCAGAAAATACCTGAGGTAATTAGAATCAGAGGATCTGATCCCATTGCAGAACTTAGAGTAACGCCGCCCAACACAATCCCTAGGATGACCAGTCCGACAATTGGAGTATGGGTAATCTCAGAGGTCAGCAGTTCGGTCACGTCGTCGGTTTCAGAAAGCTCTCTCTTTTTCCTCCGAAGATCTTCCATCTCCGCTAATTTGGGATTGTACGAAGACAAAGACCCGCTCCGTGAAACCGAACTATCGCCCACTAAACTGACAATAGAGTCCCTCTTTGCAATTGTCTTCAACTCAGACCTAATCTCACCTCTCGAAATGAGCCAAACCGAAGTCGCCACAAACACGATACCCGAAGCAGCCTGAAGAAGGACACTGTTCGAACCCATTGATAGGACATTTGTGATTACGATTAGAATCAGTGCAGAGGAAGCCGGCTTCAGAATTGCCTCCATCGCCTCCGCCCTAGGCAAGAAAATTACCAGCATCATCACGCTGCTCAATAGTGCAAGAAACTCGACTTCAGGCACGGACCCAAATATCGACTCTAAATTTAGCCGATCGAACCAATCCGGAATCGCCAACTCCTGACTTGAGACTCTTCCAGTACTGAAGACTAGCATTGGAACAGACATCATCCCCATCCCCAGAGCATAGATCTCATCTTTTCCAAAATACATTATCAAAGCAATTGAGACGCACATTAGGACAATCATCGCCTCATCGAGACCATGCCTCCACTGAATGATCAAGAAGGTCAATGCTAATGCCCATACAACCCTGCTCCCATCTCCATCCCTAAGCCCTTGAATGAAACTTGTAACATGCAACCCCGTCAGTAGCGCTAGCAAAGTCACGAGAGAAACCGCTGTGAAGCCACCAAACTGCGCTAGTAGGAGAATCGTCAGCATCGGCAGCCAGAGCCCAATACTCCAGAGATTGAGTACCCCTGAATCTCTGATAGTGGCCGAGACCTCAGTTATTCCTAGGAAACCAGATGCCAGATTTACCCCCGACTCCCCCATTCTAGAGTTGACAATGAACAGAAGTATGGATGCCATCCCAAGGTAGATAGCCAGAGGAGTTGTTCCGAGTTGTATTCCTCCATTGAAGTCAGAGACATCATTAGCTAGCATGATTGTACGCACGGCCTCTTCTATCAACTTCTCAGAAAGTATCCACGACCAAGGGAGAAGAACCGTCACACCAGAAAGCGAGGGCGAACTCCTCTTTATTGCCAAAATAGCAGTCCCAATGTGAAGCAAAGAGAGAATTCCCAATAGCATGAAGCCACCATCCTCACCATCATCGGTTCCAGTCGGGACAAGAAGTACTAATACGGCCAAAATTACAACCGCTCCAATCCAGAGAACCCTATCGGACACGCTATTCTGATCCCTTAGAATAATCATCACTGTGACGGAGGAACCAACCAAAGTGAAGATTTGATAAGCGGAAACTCCTAGAATATCTCTCACAGAACTGCCATTTAGAAGAATTATTGTCAGAATAGATGCTGAAACAACCAGGGGCAAGTACACCCGTCTAGCTTCGACGCCCCTTACTACAAGATAAGACCCACCAAAGGCCCCACCAAGGAAGGTGACCATTCCCAAAGCATATCCCATATCTTCCCTATTCGAAGCAACAGCCAGCAGCGCCCCAATCATTCCCAGTGAAATGGATACCCCCCACAGCCCTGGCTTCCCCAAGCCCAAAGTTTCGAAACCCTTCGAGAACCAGTTCTCATTCTTGGCAAATTTCGTAGCCATGTATGCATTCATCGCTGTCACTGACATTAACAGAAGGAAAAGCAACAATGGCCTCTCAATGGGCAGGACGTCAAGAGGACCCACAGAAAAACGAGTAGTTACCGCATGCATCCCAATCCAAAGATTAGATGATGCTATTCCAAGAGAAGCCAGATTACCCGATCTCCTGTTTATGGCAATACCATGTAGAACAAATGTCGCCACCAGAATCATTCCGGCAACGCCAACCTCGCCGAACTCTGTTCCAGCAGTTGAACCAACCGCAAGAAGAACAAGAGTTGACTGGGCTGCTATCGCGTCGTGGTTATGTCTGTAGGCGACTAGAATATTGGCCCCAACTAGGAGCACCAGAATCAGCCCTAGAGAAAGGTCGTTTTCTATCACTCCCCAGTATCTCAACTCTATTGCAAGACCATACATGACCTTCATTGAAATGATGACCCATGTTACTCCCAGTAATTTCATACTCCCTCTAGGAACCCAGATTTCTCCCAAACCAAAGCCCACTGCTGCTAGAGAAATAAGCAACAAAGTTCCAACTAAGGCATCAAAAGTCCTTCCAATTTGAATGCTAATCGCACTGTATAGAACAATCATTGAGACCATGATTGCCCAGTTAATCCGCGCCTCACCTTCTATCGAGATCTGAGAAACCAAGTCTCTCTCGGGGGGATTGGCCACGCTCCCATCCTCCTCGACCTTCCCCGGGGAGTCTTTACCAGATTGAGAGAAGGGGTCGAAGACCTCTCCAATAGCCTGATCCTCCTCTAAATCTACTCGAGAATTTTCTCCGGGCATCTTCTCCACGGGGACATCAAGATTATCGATATTGACCCCCGAAGGAAGCCTGAACTCCCTTTCTCGGATGATTTTGTCTGGAGACTCATCCCCTGCCATCGCTCCGCAACATAGCATGTATTGCATAATCAAATCCCCTTATGGATTCGATTCGAACGTTTATCACTAGCACAAAATATTCTCCGAGCCGTAATGCTTGAAGACTTGATGCCTCTCGGAAAGGCGGGGGAAGTTGGATGCAGAGCTCCTCACAAGGAAGGGCCGTCGATTTGTCCCAGCATGGCCTTGAGCCAAGTGGAAAGGTACACTGGAACATAGATTCTGAAGGTCTCCACACACAAGCAGTCGAACTTGGAGAGGCAAGACTAACTTCTGACTCGGTACTTCTTGCTGTAACGGGCGAGCGGACCGGGCGTTCACCAAATGACCGATTCATCGTGGACGAGGCCGGCATGGCAGAGGATGTATGGTGGGGAGAGGTGAATAGGCCTACAGCGCCCGCAGTCTTTGATAGGCTTCTCGTAAAGACCAGAGCACATCTAAACGCTGCAGAAAACCTGTTTGTAAAAGATGCATTCTGTGGAGCCGATCCAGACTTCAGGATGCCAGTCAGACTGGTAACAGAGAAGGCATGGCATGCCGCCTTCATGCACAACATGTTCGTTCGCGCCTCCGAGGAGGAGCTGGCATCTCACATGCCGGAGTTCACAATCCTTCATGCTCCTGAGCTAAAGTCCAGCATGAGCGACGGAGTCAACTCCGATGTCTTCGTAATTATCGCTCTTGACAGGGGTCTGGTGATAATAGGGGGAACCCATTATGCCGGCGAGATAAAGAAGGCAATCTTCACAATTATGAACCATATTCTTCCCACAAAGGGTCTTCTTCCAATGCATTGTTCAGCCAATACTAATGGCGAAGAATCAGCACTTTTCTTCGGCCTCTCTGGGACCGGGAAGACAACTCTGTCGGCCGATCCCAACCGTGCACTGGTGGGGGATGATGAGCACGGATGGTCGGACAAGGGCGTATTCAACTTCGAAGGCGGTTGCTATGCCAAACTGATCCGACTATCACAAGAGGACGAGCCCGCGATTTTCGCTACGACGAAGATGCGAGGCTCAATTCTCGAGAATGTGGTGCTGAATGCCGATGGAACCCCTGACTTCGACAATGGCTCTCTCACACAGAACACACGAGGCTCATATCCAATCGAGTTCATCCAGAATAGAACTCCTGATTCGATGGCAGGGAACCCAAATAACGTGGTTTTCCTCACCTGCGATGCCTTTGGAGTACTGCCGCCACTTTCCAGGCTAAGCCCTGAGCAGGCTGCATACCACTTCATGTCAGGTTATACAGCGAAGGTCGCAGGAACAGAGATGGGAGTTACAGAACCCCAGGCAACATTCTCAACCTGCTTCGGAGCACCATTTATGCCAAGACACCCAAGCACGTATGCCGATTTGCTTTCGAAAAAGATCAGAGAAAACAAAGCCAAGTGCTGGCTGATTAACACTGGCTGGATTGCCGGTGGAGCAGATGCGAGCAGTCGTATCAAGATCAGTTGGACTAGGAACCTGCTAAATGCTGCGATTAATGGGGATTTGGAGGACGTCGTATTCGTAAAAGACGAGAGGTTTGGTTTCGAAACCCCCACAACTTGTGAGGGAGTTCCCGACCGGATCCTACAGCCCAGAGGTACTTGGGACGATGGGAAAAGGTACGATAACGTGGCAAACCTTCTTGCTCAGATGTTCATCGAGAACTTTGAGCAATACGCTGAGGGCTGCTCTGAGGAAGTAATCGGCGCCGGTCCAAGTCCGGTCTAGTCAATCAGCCTCTGTTGGGCTGCTCTTTGAGCATCTACTGCACAGATTGCAGCCATGTGGACTACGTCCCTGGTACTGTCTCTACGTTGTAGCACGTGAGCAGGCCTAGAAAGGCCCTCCAATATGGGGCCTGTCATCTCTGCTCCTGCAATTCTCTGCAGAAGCTTGTATGCTATATTCGCCGAGGCAAGATTTGGACAAATTAGGACATTAGCCGCGCCATCTAAGGACATGAAGGGATAGTCTTGCTGAATCTCTGGAACAAGAGCCGTATCCGCTTGCATAGGTCCATCAATAACCAGATCTGGCTCAATTTCTCTGACAATCTCAATCGCTTCTTCGATTCGATCGGTCCTCATCTCAGAGGAAGTTCCGAAGTTTGAGAATGATAGCATCGCCACCTTCGGCCTGACTCCAAACCTCTTAGCCACCTTCGCAGTCTGAATCGCAATCTCTGCCAGAGTCCTTGCGTCAGGGTAGATGTTGATTGTAGCATCCCCGATAAACATCAATTGTCCATTCACTGTCATCATGTACATGCCGACAATTCGATGCGAATTCGGATCCGGACCAATAACTTGCAAACAGGGTTTCACGATATCGGGATACTGGTGGGAAACTCCTCCGAGATACCCATCTGCATCACCCATTCTGACCATCATTGGTGCAAAGAAAGTCGTAGATTTCAGTTCCCTAACAGCATCATCTTTGGTCATGCCTCTTCTTCCACGCAGTCGGTGCAGTTCGTCTGCATACCCCTCACGTCTCCTTGAGTCATATCTGACGTCTATTATTTCACAATCGAATTCTAGACCCAATTCTTCCTTTACCGCTTCGATCCTCTTCTCCTGACCAAGAAGAATCGGAACACAAATCCTCTCTGCAATGCACTGAGAAGCAGCCTTTACTATCGTAGGGTCCTCTCCTTCACAGAAAACGATCCTCTTCAAATCACGCTTCGCTTGATTAATCACTCTTCTCATTATTGATCTTGTAAGACCTAGGCGTGACTCCAAAGTCTCCCTGTAGGAATTCACATCGAAATCCTTCTTTGTTACGCGCGCTATTCCCTCATTCACCGCCGCTTCAGCGACTGCACTGGCTTCCCAGATCAGAACCCTAGCATCGAATGGCTTAGGAATCAAGTATTCAGGACCGAATGACATCTGCTCCCCTCCATATGCGGATGCTACATCATCAGGAACCGGCTCTTTTGCTAGTTGAGCTAGTGCCTTTGTAGCAGCCATCTTCATTCCCTCGGTAATTTCGCTAGCCCTGACATCTAGGGCGCCGCGGAAGATATACGGGAAACCAAGAACATTGTTAATCTGATTAGGATAATCCGATCTCCCTGTTGCCACTATTGCATCGTCTCGAACGCTAGCAACCTCCTCTGGGGTAATCTCTGGATCAGGATTTGCGAGAGCGAAAATGAGAGGCCTATCCGACATCCTCTTCACCATTTCTGGCCTCACAAGACCTCCCTTTGATAGTCCCAAGAAAACATCTGCACCTTTCAGGGCATCTTCGACCCCCCCTTCTTCGATATCCCTTGCGAACTCAGATTTGTACTCATTCAGCTCCCCATTGGCCATCCTCTTTGAGGTCATGATGCCCTTCGAGTCAAGCATAATCAGATTCTCAGGCTTGACTCCTAGTCTAACGTAATGCTTGGCACACGAGATTGCCGAAGCACCGGCCCCTAGAATCACCACATTCACATCCTCAATTTGCTTGTTGACAACTTCTAGTCCATTTAGGAGAGCAGCCCCTGAAATGATAGCAGTTCCGTGCTGGTCATCATGCATGACTGGAATATCCAATTCCTCTACCAGCCTTCTCTCTATCTCGAAGCATTCGGGGGCACCTATGTCTTCGAGATTAATTCCCCCAAAAGTCGGTGCAATTGCCTTGACCGCCTCAACGAACTGATCCACATCGGTCCTATCTACTTCAATATCGAATACGTCAATATCCGCGAATGCCTTGAAGAGAAGCCCCTTTCCCTCCATCACAGGTTTGCTAGCCAGAGCTCCGATGTCACCAAGTCCCAATACAGCAGTACCATTGCTAATTACTGCTACCAGGTTACCTTTGGAGGTGTATCGGTATACGTCATCGGGGTTATCCCTGATCTCTTCACAGGGGTAAGCAACTCCGGGAGAATACGCCAGAGAAAGGTCCCTTTGGGTCCCATGAGGCTTGGTCGGCACCACAGTCACCTTTCCAGCAGGTTTCGAAGAGTGATAATTCAGCGCGTCCTCGCGCAGCCGTTTGTTGCTCACACTGTCACCTCGGATGCTGCCGGACCGACCATCTCCTTTGATGCTATCCTATTGCTAAATGTGGTATTATCGGCCAATATGGCCCTGTTTCCTATATTTTCCTTCTTTCATTGACTATGCTATGAGCAAGTCATGGACGACTACCCCTACCCTTCATAAATTGCTCATTGAGGGACTTGCTTCGTTCTATGTGCGCTAGCGATATTACCAGTCGGGGCAGAGCCAAGGCAATCGGCCTAGTAGCACTAATGATTTTACTGCCATGGGGCGCTAATCCGTCACCCCCATCTGGCTCGCAATCACTCTCAGACTCCATCGATTTTAGAGACGAGTCATCCGGTAAGTCATGGGGGGTAAACGGTAGCAATGACACGGGCTGGCTAGTTCTGGATGCCACAGGAGCAGACTCTGCCAATGGGATCCCGGCCCTAGCCGACCTTTTCCTTGAGTTCGCACCCGGCGCTGTGATTGACAACCTCACTTTGGAGATCTCTGTAAACGGAAGCGATGGATACTGGGCCAATCAACCCCAGATCGCCGTAATGGATACTCAGACAAGCGTTCTAGACTGGAGTGGAAAAGGCGATCTCGGGAGACAAAACAACTTCGCCAACAACCCTCCGACCCTGGTAGGAGGTATTTTGGACGCATCATTGAAGCCAAATACGATCAGTGACGCTTCTTGGCAGATTCCCACGGGCATCGAGATCACAGATTTGGTAATGGAGGCTCTTCGACCCGTAGATCCAAAATTATCCCTCAGCCCTCTAGAGGTATCGATTCACGGCAGTGCCTACAACCCAATCGATGGTAGGATGCATATTCTAGTCGATGACGATCTATTGCAGTTGGACGACAACGCAAACAAACGAATCATCGATATCACTCCAGGAATTGGAGGACGTTCAATTGTTTCTGACCCAAACAGAGGGATTCTCTACGTGGGCGATAAAATGGGTAACGTCTCAGCAATGGGCCTTTCTGACTCCGAACCACTGGTGGACTTCCCTGTGGATGCCAACTCCTCCCTCTCCGATCCAATACTGACAATGGGGGTAGACATTTTCGGAGTCCTCTGGGCGGTCTCCGAGTGCAATATGCACTACCTAATGCCATCCAAGGGATCTATTTGGAAGACATTTGATTTTTGCACATCTTCGGAGGCCGAGACGCCCATAGCCATCCATATCGAAGGAAGGGAAATATTCCTAGCAACCCAGAATAACGGAATACGAGTAATTGAATACAACGTATCGTCCTCCGACCCAACAGTGCTTGATGTTGAAAGGAACGTCGTATGGGACGATTCCAACGTTCTTTCCTCGGACTCAATCGCGGATATCGCATTTTCGGACGACATCCTCTACATTGCTACCTCCGACTCCGGAATAGACAGGATCGACCTTTCTTCAAACACATGGATGTCTTCCTGGACCTCCTCGAATTGGCTTTCTTCGGACAGCATAGTCGGTATGGCCTCAGCTCCCGGATGGCTTTACATCCTGGAGGAAGATCAAGTTCAACCCTATGACACAGATGCTCTGCTATTCAGTTCGGATATTCAGTTGGTAGACTTGGGGCTATCTGAAACCGCTTCAAGCATCATTGCGTGGCCCAGCGGACTATCAAGGGCCCCTTCTGAGTCTATGGCAATAATCGGAGATTCATCCGGTACATTTGGCCGGGTCCTTGAGGACAATTCGGACGGCTCCTTTCATCTCGTCAGCAGTCCCTCAATTGACGATGCAGAGGTCACTGCGATAATTGAGGATGGAGAATCTGGAGAGTTCTGGATTGCCTCGGGAAGCATAATTGACATCATGGACAAGGGGGACAACCTCTGGAAGGAACCAATCGACATTGGAGACTGGTTCACTTCAGGTCTAGAAACAGGGGACATCACATCAATCGAACAGGATGAAGACGGTTGGGTTTGGGTCGGCACCACCAACAGTGGAGTCCACAGGTTGAGCAATGTGGATGGTTCATACTTCGAAACTATCCAGGGCCTGAACTCCAACTCGATAACCAGTTTGGCATATGACTCCAACACCGAAACCCTAGTCATCGGGCATTTTGAATCGGGGATTTCGCTCTACTCGACGGATTCCAATAACGTAATCGAGACCTACTCGGAGTCAGAAGGTCTGGACTCGGACATGATTCGCGATATCGCAACGAGATTCGGAATAGCATACATCGCCACAGAGGCGGCGGGAGTAATGAGAATCGACCTCAGCACTCCTGCAATCATCGGATCATGGCAGTCACTAGGTGTGGACAATCTGGACTCAACCCCAGTCGCAGTCGACGGCGAGGTCATCTACCTCGGACTACCAGGTTTGGGAGTCCTGCTCATCGACAGGCTGACCAGTGACATCCTCGACCTTTGGACGCCTGATGATCCAAACGGCATTCCAGATGAGGATGTCAACACCCTGACGTTGGATTTCTACGGCGGCTTATTGATTGGCTCAGAGGTGCAGAACTCCGGAGCAAATGCGAATGGTGGTCTTGCCCGATGGGACGGATCAACGTGGGACCTGCTCCCAACCAGCATCCCCGGATGGAACAACGATCCCTTCGAATTCTACGACGTATCCAGTGATGCCAACGGCGTCTATGCAGGAACGAACAGAGGGGCATGCATGTGGAATTGGCCAGATTCAAGCAACCCCCAATCTCAGTTCACCCTAGAGGACTGCTGGACATCAGGAGGAAACGGCGGAGGAGGGGGGGGTCAAGGAGATGGCATGCCTTCCAGATTCGTGATTTCAGTCGAACCAATCGGCTCTGATCTCCTCTACGCTGGAACAACCGAGGGGGCGGCAGTCATCAACACGTCAAATGGGACAGTTGTTGAGGTTTGGACAGCAGGAGACGATACCGAGAGAGCTCGGATTATCAAATTCGGAGAGATGCTATACCTAGGATTTGAGAACTTAGGAATCGCCCGATTCAACCTAACATCCGGAACATGGCTAACACCGTGGGATGGTTCCCAGGGGATTCTGGGGGACGACGATGTCACCGTCATGATAGAGGGGAGGGCAGAGGGCACTATTTGGGCCGGGGGTGATTTCGGACTCACCCTTATTGACTTGGTAAACGAAACGGCTCTGATCCAATGGGACCGAGGTGCTAACCAAGACGGGCCCACGCTACCCAACTACTCCCCCGCAGAGATTCTAATCGTTGAAGAGGTGATGTATTACTCTCCTCAGCGCGCCAACCCATGGAACAGCAGGGACGAGATTACTAGAATCAACCTGGACAACAACTCGACACTACAGACAATCGATGCCGGACAACACCTTGGATTCAACGGAGTCATCCATGGTATGAACCAAATCGGCGATGAGGTGTGGATAAGCGTCGTAGAAACCTCCGGTTGGGGGGGTTCGGGAGATCCCGGCACGATCCTCAGATGGAACACCACATCGGAAGGCTGGGTGGACAATCTCCAGACAATCGGAGATGTTGGCAGGGTCAACGCCCAGTACTTGGGCGACTGCTTCCCGTTAAACACGTCATGCGAGATGTGGGTGGCTTACGGTGACAACATCCTAAGGCGATTCTCCGCCACAAACATGACCCTCCTAGATCAATGGAACGATGTCGATGGCAGGATTAGGGGGATGGTAGAGTATCAAGGCGAGTACCTCTTCGCCAGCATGAATGGAATCCTCCGCTGGAATCCATCAAATGAGACCTGGCAATCCTCTTGGCTACCAGGAGATGGACTTCCCTCTGAATCAGAGCTAGATTTCTATTCCCTGAAAGTTGTTGGAGATGACCTTTGGACAGCGTCCGGCTACGGAAACGATGGCCATGTGATGCGGCTTTCGGGAAACAATAGCAACTGGACCATTTGGGACGTCGATACAAGTGAGATCCCCGATGGATACGGGGCTGACATCTTGCTCTGCAACGATATCGTTCACGTGGCTATCGGTTTTAGCGCATGGCAGTGGTGGGCAGTAGGAGGGGGAATCGCACGATTCGATTTAGGCGACTACGATGGTGATGGAGTTACAGAGGAGTGGATAACACCCATCACTAACGACAACTCAAACATGGCAGACAAGGACGTTCGAGCATTAGCATGCGACGAAGAGAACGAAATAATGTACGTGGGCTTCGATGCTGACAATGTCGGGATAGATCGATTCGACTACGCCGCAAACAACTTCCTCGACACGCTCACTCCCGAGATGGGCGTTTCAGAGAACCCAGTCTTCCCGGGGGGGATGCTTTACGAAGAAGACCTTCTTCTAGTCGCCCATTATGACGGTAATGGGGGAATCACGCGAGTAATCACCTCGGGTTCATCAGCAACCTCTGGGCAGGTCATAGGACTCGGAATGGACTCTTGCTCTATTGTCAGAGCCCCTACTGCCTCTAGGTCCTACGCAATTGGAAGGTCAGGGGACCTCTCTGGAATCAACAGGGTGGACAGACTAGACAGCACGGGCCTAATTGAGGGAGGGTTCGACGAGTTGGTCGGGCTACCCTCGGGAGTCGTCCACGAGATGATATCGAATGGGACTCACGTTTGGATAACAGTCGGCTCTTCTGAGTACTCATACCTTGCATCCACCGTACTACAAGGAGAGCTTCTCGACAATGGCTCGGTAAATTGGCAGTATGGCTTCGATGCCCTCTCAGAGTCCATCAATGAAATCATGATCGTAGATCAGGAGATTTGGGCTACAACCGTTGGAAACGGACTTTTCTCGTTCAACCTCACCCAGAGGGCCGTCCAGCAGACTCCACCTGCATTGCACAACCAGATGGATGGCTTGCTACATGATGGTGATAACATGTTCATTGGACTCATGGGTTGGTCAGGGAGCTCTGCTGGATTCCAGACATTCGACCCAGTGACCAGATCATGGGGACAGGGCAGCCTATTGGCAGGCCTCCCCAGCAACATCGTCACAGACTTCGTGGAATACGGTGAGCACGTCCTAGTCTCGACCCACGGTGGAATTGGTCTCTGGAACCTTACGAAGGACGATTGGGACGATCCAATTACCACTGTTGACGGGCTTCCGACACCAATCTCGAACCATCTGTTCGTCCCCCCTGCACCAATTCTCGGTAATGGAACTGTTCTCGTAGGTGGACCAACGGGAATGGTCGTACTGGATCAGAACCTCGGAATTGTCGGGACAATAGGTAGGGCAGACGGATTGGTAGGCGACTTCGTTTCTGGTATCGTGTATGCAGGGGCAGTCTCCAGGACTTTCAATGACACAGCCACAGGCTCAATGATTACCCTGCATCACGACTCAGCCATTTTCATCTCGCATAACGGCCAAGGAGTTACTAGACCCGGAGTCGCTGCATGGGACGTCTCAACAGACAGCCACAACGGCACTTACAACATCGACATGATTCCTAGTAACGACGTTTCTGCTGTGGAAACAGACCTCTGGGGCGTTCACATAGCAACCTCAAACCAACCCCTAGTGCACTGGAATGGAACTTCCATGGGCATGGAGGCTGGTCCAGGAGCCATTGATCTGCAGGGTTGGCCCATCATCGACCTCGCTTCCGATGGAATCCACCTTGCTGCGATATCGGCGAGCAAGATCAGCATCATCAAGGCAGCAGGGGGTCATGATGTCGTCATGATCGGTGATATGCCAGGTGCTTTGGCAGCCGATGCAGATCCATGGATGGGACTAGCCGTGCTGGGGGATGACGGCCTACACATCTACAAGCCGATTGAGACTCTTGTCGAGGTCCCTCGGGAGAATCAGAGGAGGGCATACCCCCTAAACGCGATTTTCGCCGACAGGACGCTCGACATTACGGATACAACCAAGCCCGGCATGCTAACCACTTTGGTATCGCAAGAATCACCGATTTACATTCCAATCGATCAAAACCAAGAAAACTCCTCTGATTTGCTCCTCTATCCAGGTTCACTGACTTTCTCATCCCCAGCGAGGGGCTCGTGGGTCTGGGCCAAGTCGACCAACCTAAACTACACAGGTAGTTGGGACCTAGCAGCATTGGATCCAAGAATAGAAGAGTCTTTCCAGACGGCGATTTTCAACACCCCACCAGGGTCCCTGTCTTCGACGGTCCACCTCCAAATGCAATCTCCTCAGGATGGGCGAGTAATGATCAGAGTCTCATATGACTGGGAGAGACTAGAGGCACCGACTGTTATGACGAGCCTATACGACCGCCCCAACGACGGAGGAGGGGTACTCCATGCATCGTGGCTACCAGCCCAAGACTCGGCTTGGTCAGCATACAGGATTTACCTATGGGACTCCACCGACAACCCACAGTGGACCCCATCAAAGGCGGACCTAACCAACATGCCTGCTTTCCAGAGAGTCCCATACTGGTCGCAGACCACGGCAGTCTTTACCACAGGAAACAGCAATGGCTCCGAGGTCCAGCTCTCAGACCAGAGACAATACAGAGCAGCAGTGGCGATCGAATACCCTGATGGTAGCCTTGGGGACCCAATTTCCTGGGACGGTAATGCAACCCCAACTGACGAGACCCCCTCGCCCCCAGAATGGCTAGTAGTACAACCAGTCTCTGGCGGAACCCCCGGAACGATCTCCGCGGAGTGGGCCGCCTGTCAGGAACTAGACCCACAGTTCACTCGTATTTGGGCAGTGCAGCAGGAGATCACCAATGCCCTCGCCCTCTCCGAACCAATAGACTTCGCTTTCGCGGCCGGCAACTCCTCCGTACTCCAACTAGACGGCAACGTCCCCTACTGGTTCGCCATCGTGTGCGTAGACGAAGCCGGCCAATTCGACCCTGCAAATGCCACAGTGGTGGGACCGGTAGTGACAGCAGGAGGACTCAATGACGGCATAGCCCCCTCACCGATAACTGGCACCGCAGCCAGTGACGCTCCCAACGACGAGGGAGGTCGGATAATCGTCACATGGGAGCCGAACCAGGAAGAGGATTGCTCCTTCCATGTCATCTACATCCTCCCAGCATCGGGGTGGACGGCTCCGACATCGGTAGATGGCTGGCCAGTCGCGCAGTTTGTAACCGATTGCACCACAGACGAGGTCGTAATCGACTCAATCGGAAACTCAACGCTGCAAAATGATGTGGTATACTGGATAGGCGTGGTGGCTGTTGATGACTGGGGCAACCAGAATGTCAATGACGTACTGGTGGTTGAGACTGCCACCTACTCCGAACTGGACTCCACAGAATTCCTCCCTCCAGACATGGTCTCAGGACTACAGGCATGGGACCACCCTGACGATGACGGCACAGCAATCGACGTAAGTTGGGACAGAACAAATGCAGAAGACTTCAGCCACTACACGGTTTGGGCTTCAGACTTCCCTCTGAACGACTTGACCGATGTAAGCCAGGCCTGCGAGTCAAGCGGAACATGCAATCTTGTCACCATCGATCAGAGACAGATCGGAAACTCGCCTCGCCTCGAGTTAACCCTGACTTCGGCCCTATACGGAACAGAGGCCGACGAGCTATCCCCATCCAGAATATCTCCCGACGTCCCTCTTTACGTAACCGTCACGATTCACGACATAGCCGGGAACGTAATCCTCTCCGACTTGAGCGACAACATGGCTCTGGTCACCCCAATAGACAACAGGGGCGACCTTTTCCCCCCAGATAGAGTCCCCTCACCAACCTTGGTAGACAGATCTCCGGACTCCGGAGATGGGGTGTACGTCTCCTTCTCTCCAAGCTCCGAGCCAGACATAGCGGAGTACCTCGTATTCGCAGTATCCGCCGCACCGTTCGACAGTGCCGAGGGACTAGAACCGGCATTGGTACTCGATCGGACACAGGGGGGGCAGTTCCTATTGGAGGCGCTATCTAGCGGAGAGAGCATCCAGCCAGACATTCCAATGTGGGTCGCTGTGGTTTCAGTCGACACCTCCGGGAACGCCTGGCTAGATGGGTTGGAGACTTCGATGATCAGCCCAGTCGACGAGAATTCCCAAGACCCCGGGATACACCTCCCAGAGGTTTCTGAGATCATGGCTTACTGGGATTCCACAGGATCCAGGATCGAGGTCCTATGGTCTGAATCAGAAGACCCCCAAGTGGAATCGTACATCGTTTTCGCGAGTACCATGCAGTTCTCTGACACCAGGGACGCCATGTCCGTCTCTTCCTCGGGGACCTCCAACGCTTCTTTCGACTCAATCGGCCCGACACCCGTCAGCCCCTCTACGCCATATTGGCTGTCAGTCGTTGCCTTCGATGGGGATGTTCACAGACTCGCCGTCGACTCGATACGAGTCTACCCACTATCCGAACTCACTCCCGGCGGTTCACCCAACGGACCGGGTGCAGATACCGACTCTTGGTTCGACCAGCTAGTCGATGGGGACCTAAATACAGTCATAATCATGGTTTCGGCGATCATGGTCATACTAGGAGCCGCATTGATAATCAGACCTAGGGAGAAAACCGCCCCACAGCCATGGGCGATGGGTACTGAGGAGGTCGAGATGGAAGAGGAGCTGACCAGAGAGGCAATGGGTATCTCTGAAGAGGAAGAAATAGCATCCAGCTCCATCCTCAGACAATCTCTAGGGGATGAGGGCGAGCCAGAAGAGGAATTGCCCGAGACCGTAATTTCTGAGGCTCCAGAGGAGGAGTGGAAAGGTCCAGACGTTTCTGTGGCGGAACTCCTCGAATCGGCGACCGAGGAAATCAGCCTGGAGGGTCTCAATGACCTAGCCGACGGACTCGAAGAGGAATCCGACGACATCGACGTCTCCTTCTTGGACGACGTCCTTGATGACGATTGACATAGTGTCGAGGACCGTAGCCTTGAAGGACAGCACTCCTCTGGTCGTAACGAGAATCATGCCGGTCTGCAGGATGTGCAAGCAGAACTACCCTCAGGCCCAATTCATCACCGGCAACGGCCCCAGATACCAGGTCTGCTCCCGTTGTGGCGTGGAGAATGGTTTAGCTGACCCGGAGGACACCCCCCAGTTCTACTCTGATGAGATCCTTAATGCCCGGCTCTCGCTTTACACTAGGAGACATCTGCCATGGGTCTCCGTCCTAATCGGGTGGTTTCTTTTCATCTCCATCGGCCGTGGAATAGAGCTCTGGTCCGGGCTATTCTTCGGAGTTCTTGCGATTTCTTCGCTCATAGTCCCAGTGCTACACTTCATGGGGACTACCAGGTTCCAGGCCGAGCTTTCGAGAATAACTCCTTGAAACTGGCACAGGAACCCTTGAAATACGTAATATGCCTCTCCGAAGCCAGAGGGAACAGAGGGTTCCCTGAGAAAGCCAGTGAGATTGGATGATTAGAAAAGGAGGAGTCAGGACAGAAATAAGGGAGTTCGAAAAAACCAGAAATAGCGCTCAATGCAGCGTTATTGCGGTCATCGGACACGTGTCTAGACTCGTTCCAAGAAATCATCCTTTACTCGTTGGAACAACGGAAAATTAGGAAGTGAATTTACAATGCAATATCAGAAGAAAGCTAGTGTGATAACAGCGCTGCTCCTAGTGCTCATGGCCGGGTCAACCGGTGTCGGAGCCGATGGATCAGACCCCCTGGACCCCTCAGACGGAGGAGCCGACTGGGACGGGGACGGACTGACCAACGCAGAGGAGCAAAGTGCTGGCACGGACATGAATAACCCAGATA
>Ga0207992_1000081_pt1 | contig 55752 bp, 58 predicted proteins | sample ETN02SmetaG_FD_185788 | JGI IMG/M metagenome (GOLD analysis project Ga0207992, IMG submission 185788) | Marine microbial and viral communities from oxygen minimum zone, Eastern Pacific Ocean - ETNP2014F10-02SV255 (SPAdes) (version 2) | ecosystem: Environmental > Aquatic > Marine > Oceanic ...
TGGAAAAATTGGAATTCATGCAGAAGTTGAAGTATCAAGAGATTATCTTCAACATTTGTTTTCGCAAAGAACACCTGTAGTTTATGAAGTTGAAGAAATTTTGAAAAAGTATCAAATTGATTATAATATTTGGCATGATAAAATTAAGAAAAATATTACAACAGTAGTTGACAACTATAAAGTAAAACTTGCAACTCCTGGAATCCCAGTATTTGCATGGAAACCAATGTTATTTGTTATTGCAACAGTAGCTGCATTTTATGGTTGGAAATTTTTTAACACTATTTGGTAAAAATTAAGAATTATCTAAACACCGAGTGTTTCTTCTTTAGTTAATTCAAGAAAGACTTTGTCACCGACGGAAAGACCCATCTCTTTGTATTCATGCATTTCAAGTTTTAATTGAGTGATTCCTGATTGCATTCCCATACCACCAGCACCAGACATCATTTTGTTTAGGTCCTTCATCATATCATTCATGTTTGAGAATCCCATTACTTTAGGAGAACCAAAAGGTGATGGAGGATTTTGATTTCCTTCCTTAAGATCTTTGAGTGAAGATAATGAAAGTACTACATATGGTGCCCCATCAGGAGCAGAATCTATGCTTTTTACGACAAATTCTTTCTTCATAGTTATCATAGCAAGTTTATCTATATAATTTTAATATTTTGAGCCAATTTTACAAAAATTGAAGCTTTAATTACAAATTTGAACACAATGAATTATTGTCTGAACCACTAAAAACAAAATTAACTTACTATGGAATTTCACCTTGGGAAATAGAAGTACTATATGGATTTCTAAATTCCAGATTTACGATAGTACAAGAAGAAATAGAAAATAATGATGAAAATTTTGTTAGTTATCTAAATATCGATATTCCATTAGAATTTAATGAGGCATTCTTCAAATGGTTTGATTTTAAGCGATGGGAAAAAGTAAAAGATGTTTTAAAAGAATACAAACGTAGACGTGGAAGTCGTAATGCATTAAAAATTAAAATTAATTTTGAAGGAAATAGAAAAATTGTATTTATCGTTGATGTAGTAGAAAGACAGTGGTTTAACAACGCAATAGAAAAAATGGATTTTGTGATTGAACTTTTACCCCATCATCTTGATCCTGAAAAAATTCCAAAAGGGATTAGAGAAGTCAATTATAAATTTGATGTAGAATCAGTTCGATGGAGATTAGACAAAGCAATGGCAAAAGAAAAAGAATATTCTTTCAGAGGAGATATCTGGAAAGAAATTAAAAAAGAAATTGAACAATAAGTGGTTCTAGACATTCAAAGAATCAAGAATTTTTGAAATATCAGTATTTGGCAATCCAGAATTAGATATGATCTGTTTTGCGGGGGGATTTTCAAGATAGTTAGGGATTTTATCAGTCAATCTAGTACTAAATGGTGAAACTAATTCATTTTGATAGAAAACACCGGTAGGAATTTTATCGCCCCATTCAAGAGATTTTACCAAAGCTTGAGATAGTTTCTCATTAACTTCAACTTCACCAGCATAATTTACAGTTGGATCAAAGTTAGTATCTTCTAGTTTGTAAATTCTAGAATGTCTCTCCATAGATTCCTTTGCCAGATCAACTCCAGCATACCAATCTCGGGTATTAACATCATTGTATGTAGGACATGGCTGTAATACATCAAGAAATGAAAGACCTTTGTGTTTAACAGCTTTAATGATTAAATCTTTGAGATGTCTAACATCATAAGAATATCCACGTGCTACAAATGTGAATCCACTAGCTACTGCCAATCCAATCGGATTAACATTAGAATTAGTATTTGGAGAAGGAAGAGATTTTGTTTGTTCACCAAGTTTTAGTGTAGGGGATGCTTGTCCTTTTGTTAGTCCATAAACACCATTATCAAAAATAATGTAAGTCATATCGATATTACGTCTACCAGCTGCAACAAAGTGACCTGCACCAATTCCCAATCCATCACCATCACCACCAACGGCAACAACAGTCATGTCAGGATTTGCTAGTTTACCTCCTTGAGCAAAAGTTAGAACTCTACCATGTAATGTATGAACTCCATACGTATTGATAAAATGAGATGTCTTTCCAGAACAACCAATTCCAGAGAAAATTGTTGCCTTATCACGTTCAATTCCCATTTCAGCTAATGCCATTTGCAGTGCATTGACAATTCCAAAATCACCACATCCAGGACACCAATCATTGTGAACATCTGTCTTGTAATCAGCTAGTTTAAGCGCCATGACTAAGAATCTCCCGTTTTGCAGCTTTATTTTCTACAATCCGCTTTAATGAATCGTAAAGTTCAGTACTTGTCATTCCCCTTCCAGTATATTTCAAAATATGATAATCAATATCTCTAGTAATATTTTGTTTGAAAATCTTTCCTAATTGCCCAGAATGATTTGCTTCAACATCAATCAATACTTTAGCATCTTTGAGTAAAGATTTAACATATTCGGTAGGAAATGGATTTAATAATTTTATTTGAACAAATCCAATGTCAATACCTTCTTTTTTTAGCATTGCTTGTGCATCAAGAATAGGACCCTTTGTGGATCCCCAAGAAATTATTGTGTAATCATGAACTTCAAATGGAATAGCTTGTTCATCTACAGGAATTGTTTCTAATGCTAAATCTAATCTAGACATTCTCTTATCCATCATCTTAATACGAACTTGAGGGTCTTCTGTGATATGTCCGTATTCATCAGATTCATCACCAGTATTCCAAAATACACCATTATCCATTCCTAATTTGGAACGTGGTGAAATTCCATCTTCAGTTAATGCAAATCGTTTGTATTCACCTTCAACTTTATCCAATAATTTACCACGCTCAATTGAAATTTTCTTTGGATTAAATTTTTTACAAGTAACAACAGAACTTGACAAAAATTTATCCATCATGTGAATTACAGGGATTTGATATTTGTCTGCATAATTAAAACAGTTCCCGGTATCATAGAAACTCTCTTCAATATCACCAGATGCATAAACAATTTTTGGAAAATCACCACATCCTGCAAATACTGTAAAAAGTAAATCATCTTGACCATGACGAGTTGGAAGGCCAGTAGAAGGTCCACTTCGTTGATACAATGTAATTACAACAGCAACTTCATTAATTCCTGCCCAACCTAGTGCCTCAGTCATTAATGCAAATCCAGGACCAGAAGTGGATGTTGATGAACGGGTTCCAGTAAGAGCAGATCCAATCATCATACCTATGGCAGATATCTCATCTTCAGTTTGAACTACAATTGTAGAGCCAGGTCTATCATTTTCAATTTCTAAAATCTCATTAGATTCCAAATAAACACTTTCATCAGATGCAGGAGTAATTGGATAATAAGATTGGAATCTACAACCACATACCATTTTACCAAGTGAACATCCAAAATGACCTTGAACTAAAATTGTGTCAGATTGTTTTTGTGTTCCAGTTAAACTATGATTAAAATTTTCAAAGTTTTTTGATGCATAACTATACGAGAAACTTGCAGCTTGCTGATTAATCTCTGCAATTTTTGGTTTCTTAGAAAATATATCATCAATGGAGTTAACTAAGGAATCAGATGGCATTTTAATCAAACCTAAAGACAATGATACTCCAATTACATTATACATTCTGACTAAGCCACGTAATCGAGGATTGTCAACCTCTTCAGAAAGAGTTTCAAGTAAAGTTTTGAATGAAACAGGGAAAAGTTTTACTCCATTTTCTTTTGCAAGTTCTAAAACTCCACCAATAGTAAACGGTTTATTTTTTGATTCAAGTAATTTATGTAATCTGTCTTTGAATGGTTTATCCAAAGTTCTAACTCTATCAGTATCAATATTTTCTAATTCAGAATCATAAATAATTCCACCATCAGAAGAAATTTCATCAAAATGACGAAAAATAGTTTCAGCATCAAATGAAACCATCAAATTTACATCATTGACATTAGAATGAATTTTTTGATCAGATATTCTTACTGTAAAATAACTATGTTCACCTTTAATGTTAGAATAAAATTCTCTTTTACCAAATACTTGATAACCCATTTGAGCACAAACTTTGGAAAAAATGTTGGCACCAGATTCTACTCCACTACCTTGAGGACCTCCAATTAACCAAGTGAAATCAGTATTCATAATTTTTCAAATCCTTTTTCAAATAAATACAAAAAGGTAAAGAATTTTTCAATTATCCACCTGTTGCTGCATCAAATAATGCACATTCACATTTATCACGTTCACCACAATATGGACATACACAGACACATTTTTCAATAAAATTCCCACAATCTACACAAATAGCAAACTCTTCTTCCTCAATTTTAGAAGACATGATGTAGATACAAAGAAATCGTATAAATGGTTTGAGATAAATCCTAAGATGAATGAAACAAAAAATATTTCTTACAAGAACATTGCATGATTTTGCATTAAAAGAATTAAAAAAGAAATTTGAAGTAGATATCCATACAGGAAAAATTCCAATTCCTCAAAATACATTGAAATCAAAAATAAAAAATTTAGACGGTTTAATCTGCTTCCCATATGATAAAATCAATAAAGAAGTATTACAGTATGCAGAAAAACTCAAAGTAATCAGTACATTCAGTGTGGGATATGATCATATTGATTTAGATTTTGCAAAAGAAAATAAAATTAGAGTAGGATATACTCCAGAAGTGTTAACAGATGCAACTGCAGATATGGCATTTGGCTTATTACTTGATTCTTTAAGAAGAATCTCAGAAGGAGACAGAATTATCAGAAAAGGTAAATGGAAACAAATCTACGGAGCACATGATTATGTTGGATTTGATTTACAGGGTAAAACTTTAGGTATTATGGGATTAGGAAGAATAGGAAAAACTCTTGCAAAAAGAGCAAAAGCATTTGACATGAAAATAATTTATCATAATAGAAATAAAATTTCAAGAGATGAAGAAAGAAAGTTAGGAGTAAAATATACTAAATTTGATAAATTAATTACTCAAAGTGACATAATTTCGATTCATGTTCCACATACAAAAGAAACAAATCAAATTTTTAATATGAAAATTTTAAAAAAGATGAAAAAAACTGCATTTCTCATTAACACATCTAGAGGTAAGGTTGTAAATGAAAAAGATCTTGTTACAGCATTAAAACAAAAAATAATTGCAGGTGCAGGAATAGATGTATTTGAAATAGAGCCAATAAAGAAAAATCACCCATTCATGAAATTAGAAAATTTAGTAATGTCTCCACATGTAGGAAGCTCAACAAAAGAGACTAGAATTCAAATGGCAGAATTAACTGTAAAAAATCTAATTTATGGAATGAATGGAAAAAAACCAATTTATTCAGTAGGATATTGAGAATTACGCGTAGGTGTACACCAGAAAATATGTTGAGTTTTTATATTGAAATTGTGAATCAAAAACAAGTTGAAAAAATTCAAACACACTAACGAAGAATTAGAATTAGCTAAAATACAAACTGAAAAAGAAAAGAAGAAAAAAGAATCACAAGACTGATACTTTTTTACTTGTCTTTTTCAGACAAGTTTTTTTTTAAAATTTAATTTTTGAAGAATATTTTTGATTTAACGAATTATACAATTTTTCTCTTTCAATAACTAAATTTTTTGATTCATCATACATCTTTGTGAAAAATGCAGCTACAAGACGTTCATTATTTATATCAAAAAATCTAATACTAAAACTGATTCTATCAGGTCTTTGTTCTTTAACAAATTCAGCAGATTTTATCATTTCAGAATTAATATGCATATGAGCAGGACCGTCATTATCTCCAATTGTAATCCATTTTTCTTTTTGTCTAATAGTTAAAGAATTACTGCGAATTTCGCACGTAGCACCAATATTTTTTGTTATTAATAAAACATCATCTACTTTGACAATATCGGATAGAAGTTCAAAAAGCAATAAACAAACATCTGAAACAAATTATTATAAGATTTTCATCTCAATTAGATTTTTTCAAATCAATTTGAACAAGATCATCAGCATCACCATGAATACAATCAGTTCCTATAGACTTAACAGGAGTGAAACTAATTTTACCACTGTGCATTTTTCCTTCATTTTGTAAAATTGTAAGTTTACCTGTTACAATGTGTCTATGCTTTTGACAAGTTAAACCAAACATGTATTCATCTTTTCCATCAACAATGGATACAATGAAGTGAGGGGGATTGACACATTGTTTTCCTTCTTCTGAAACAGAGCATTTATCAGGCATCATAATAAAATTCAAAAGAATATTAGATATTAATCTTCATAGATGTAATTTAATATCAATTATTAGTGAATAAAACAAGTTGAAAGATAATTTTGATTTAGTAATTATCGGGGGAGGTATTTTAGGAACTTCGATTTCATATTTTCTATCATTTCTAAATAAATCAAAAAGAATTGGAGTTATAGAACAAGAAAACAATGTTGCACATCATACAAGTGGCAGAAATACTGGAAAAGTTCATGCTCCATATCTATACAATCCTGAAAAAAAGAAGTTATTTGCAAATGCAGCATTTCATGGATATGAAATGTGGAAAGAATATTCAAAACAACAAAATTTACCATTTAAAGAAGACGGAGTTATAGAAGTTGCACTAGATGAAAAAGGTATCAAAGTTCTTGAAAAATATCTCCAGTGGGGAAAACAAAATGGATTACAAGAAAAAGATATTGAATTAATAGAAAAAACAGAATTAAAAAAAATGGAACCTGAAATAAAATGTGAAGCAGCTCTATACGCACATAGGGATGGTTCAACAGACTATTCTACACTAACAAATGCAATAATGAGAGATAGTAAAAATAATGGAATTAATTTTCTGGTTAACAGCAAAGTAAATGAAATTAAAAAAAATAAAGATAAATGGGAAATTACAATTAATGGGAATCAAAAAATTTATGCTGATTTTTTGATTAATGCTGCAGGAGGTCAAGCAATTGATATTGCACATAATATTGGAATTGCAAAAAACCTTACTGACGTACATTTTAGAGGCGAATATTGGAAAACACCAAAAAAATATCACAATTTAACAAAAACTAGCGTTTATTCGGTTCCAGAATTTCCAGATTATCCATTTTTAGATCCACATTGGATTGTTAGAGTAGATGGAAGTTGTGAGATTGGTCCAAATGCAGTTCCTGTTTTCAGTCCTTATGGATACGATACAACAGAAAACATCAAAGAATTCATACCAAAAGTATTGGAAATGATTAATTCAGGTGCAAGAAAAATAATCTTTGACAAAGATTTTCAAGAATTAGCTTTTAGTGAAATACAATCCTCAATGTCAAAATCAGTAATGGTTGAAAGAGTTAAAAAATTTCTACCAAAAATTAATCCAAAAGAAATTACGGAAAAAGGTACAGCCGGAATTAGATCCTCTGTGATTGATGAAAACGGTAAATTTGTTCCAGATGTGATTTTACTAGAAGAAGATTCATCATTTCATATTTTGAATTATAATTCTCCAGGTGCAACAGGAGCACTACCATTTTCAGTACATTTGATAAATCAATTACATCAAAAAGGATTATTTGAAAATGATGATATCAACTTACAATGTGGTCCTTGGAAATTTAATGAAATTGTGGATAAACTAGAAAAATAAAATGGCGCCGAGAGGGAGATTTGAACTCCCGTTCCCTTGCGAGAACGCGCTTTATGGTTAAACAATTTCCAGGCGCGCGCCCTACCAGGCTAGGCGACCTCGGCAGAAGTCTTGCGACAATTCTATTTCATAAAATGTGATTATAAATTATGTTATTAGTTATAACAAAAATTACTTCCAAATTGTAATGGTGGTTGATTTTTCTACAATATTTCCATCCATATCCAATCCTTTAGAAGATATTTTGTAGACTCCCTCTAATGCAGCATCACCATCATTTTTTATTTGATCCCATGAAAAAGTAACTTCATCTCTAGATTCAAGAGTTGAAATCATTTGAGCAGATATTGGAGAATATATCAATATTCCAGACAATCCAGTAATTTTCAATCCATATGATGAATCAGAAAAAGTCAATTCATTAGTTCCAGAATTTACAATCCGAATTTGAATTAATTCATCTTGCTTAAAATCAAATTTTTCTGTAACAATAGAAAGAGATGAGCCTTCAACATATTCCAATTGAGATGTATTTTTAAAATCAATTAGATAAGTTCCAAAAGCAAATGCAGATACTACACCAACACCAATGAAAATAACAAGACTTTTAGCTAGCAATTCTTTGAAAATAAATTCAGTATTTTTTAATCTTTTGGAGCAGTTGGTTTTGTTCTCCATTTTTTAGGATAAGTGTTAGGAGCCATGATAATTCTTTTGGTAACAAATGCATAGCCTTTTGTTGCATCACGAATTTGTTCTTCATTCATTGTTGATTCAGCTAATGCAACTGCTTCACCTTTTTGAGTGTAAATTCCAACAATATCACCTTCTCTCAAATGTGGAGAAATTTTCAAAATTCCAGGTATTGCAAGTTGAGCACCATGACACATTGCATCAACAGCTGAATCACGAATTACTACAGATTTTAATTCGCTTAATGCAAGTTCAACTGGTTTTATGATTTCCATTAATTTAGAATCATCTTTTTTTTCTTCCCAAACAGCAAATGCATCTGCAAGTTCATGCAAAGTAACTAATCCATCTTTTTCATGAAATTGGTCTACACGACTACGTCTTAATTCAATCATAGTTGCTCCAGGACCTAAAACTTCACCAATATCATAGTATAATTTTCGAATATAGGTTCCAGCTTCACATAAAATTCTAGTTAAAAGTAATCTTTCTTTTTGTTCAATTAATTCTAATTCATAAATTGTTCTAGTTCTTGTTTGTCTAACAACAGCAGAACGTTGAGGGGGTTTTTGAAAAATTTCGCCAGTAAACATTTCAATAATTTCAGATAATTTTTCTTTAGAAGGCAATGAATGAACTCTACCCAATGCATGGTATTCTTTAGGTCCATAAAGTAAAACTCCTAACGCTTTTGTTGCTTCACCTAATCCAAGTGGCAAAACTCCAGAAACTTGCGGATCTAATGTTCCACTATGTCCAATTTTGTCAATTTTCAAAATACGTTTTGTCCATGCAACTGTTTCATGACTTGTTGGACCTGGTGGTTTATCTAAAAGAATAATTCCATTATCTAATAATTGCTCAATTGTTCGTTTATCATAGTAAGTACCATGAGATTCATCAGTAATGTCTTGATCAATTTCAATTAAATTTTCAAGTTGTTTTAGAATCATAGTAATTTTCTCACAGTTTCAGTAGTCACATCAATGACTTGATTTGCAGATAAATTATCAGTATTAATAATTACATCAAACACAGCTTTATCATCACCAAAGCTGAATCCATATAGTTTTTTGTAAAGTGCTTTATTTTTATCAAAACGAGATTTTGTAATTTCATATGCATTTTCTGAACTCATATTATCTCTGGTTTGCATTCTTTTAGTGCTGCTAGCATGAGAACCCTCTAACCAAATTTTTATTCCATCTTCAATTAGCCATGGTAACGTATAACTTGTAATTACCATTCCACCTTGTTTAAATAAATCAGTTAATTTTTTATCTAAATTTTTATCAAATTCAGAATTCTGTTCACGTTGATTTAGAAATTTGAGTCCTTCTTCAGTATCCCACCAATCATCACCATCAGAATCAAATCCTTGTTCTTTAGCCATTTCTTTTAGAACATCTCCACCACTAAGGTACTGTAAATTAAATTCTTTAGCTAATCCTTTAGCAACAGTTGTTTTTCCGACTGCAGGAGGGCCAGATATTACGATGGATTTTGTCAACCTAGATCCATTGATGTTTTAGTGATTCTCATAATTATTCCACTAAATGCAATAGAAGATAGGAAGTACCATGCCCATAGCATTAGGTGGTTTTCTTTACCAAAACAAATGTGTGTTGCATCCAAAGCTTGTTCTGCAGTACAAGTTAATTGGAACATATCTCCAGGTATCACATTAAGTGGTATAGGAGAAATTGCTACAGTGTATGTGAATAGTTGTGGCAATACAAGATAGAAAATTAGAATCAATGGAACAAAAGTAATCATCATAGGTCGCATATTCATTTGCATCATCTCCATAGACATTTTGTTCATGTACGAAGATTTTTTGTTTAGTTCAGCTGATTTTGCAGTATCTTTAGATCTCATTGCAGCCATTCTTTCTTTTTGCCAAGCTTTGGTTTCTTTCATAATTCTTTTTAATTTGGTTTGATCAACCATTTTTCTTCTCACTGCAGAGTTGAAAATATTTAGCAAGATACCAAATCCAGATACAGCAAACATGGATATGATTAGACCTTTGATTATTGGATCATCACTGCCAAGAGCCATTCTTTCACCACCTAGAAAATCAGGTAATTGCAGAAATGCTGAATCGATAAAGAGTAGAATAAAGTTGAAATCCATTTTTTACAGTCCTATTGCCTTAATGATTTTATCAGCTGCTTCTTCAACCTTTCCCTCACCATTAAGAACATGTCTAACTGGTGAGCCTGTAATTACAGCACATGCAGAAATCATACCTGATTGATAATCAAGCTCCTTCTTAATGTTAGCTAGAGTAATTTTATCCCTATTTCGAGTATCATCTTTCATTCGTCTATTGTAAATTTCTTCAGGTTTTGCTGCAACTGAAACAAAGTTACTGGGTTGAATAATTTTCAAAACATGTTCTGGTAATCCAGGATAGTATCCTTCAGGGGAACTAATGAATGCGTGTGTATCAATAATTACAACTTCTTCATCATGTGTGGCAATTTCTTCTGCAGCCATTTTTTGAAGACGTTGTTGTTCAGAAACAGATAGTTTTCTTAATTCATCCCTATCTTTCAAACCATTTTGCTGAGCAACATCAAACATCAAACTTCCATAATTAATTACAATGACATTTTTCTTGTGATCCTTTAAGATATTCACCATTGTAGTTAACAAAGTAGTTTTCCCAACACCTGGGATTCCAACTAGAATAATTTTTTTATTTTCTACCAAGTATAGCACCCAACCGTGGCATAACAACTTCTACTTGTTCTCTAACTAATTGTGTGTAATAATTAATGAGAATATCTACCATAAGTAAGATTCCAATTCCAGATCCAAATACACCAAGGACGTCTGATACTCCTGCTAAAAGTCCTAAAATCATAGAACCAATAATTGTAACAGATGGAATGTATTTGTTCAATAATGCCTCAACAGGCTTGTTTGATCTTCTAAATCCAGGAATTTGTACGTCTGCATCAAGTAAGTTTTGAGCTGCACTCTTTGGAGATAATCCACCAAGTTCAACCCATAATCTACCAAATACAACTACAATTCCAATCATAAACAAAACATATCCTACAGCTCTCATAGGATCAAGTGCTGCAACATCCAAACCACGAGGTGGTGTCATGTAGTAAATGAATCCTCCAACAGGAGTAGAAGGACTTGTAGGATCAAATTGAGCTATAAAGTTTACAAAGAAATTATTGTTACGTGGATTGAATTGAGACCAAATCATTTGGAAAACAAACACAGCATTTGCAGTTAAGGCAGATGCTAAAATTACTGGGATATTAGAAACATACATCAATTTGATAGGATAAACAGCCTGAAATCCTCTATATTTTGTAGAAACGATTGGAATTTCAATTTTCATACCTTGTGTAAATACAAGTATTAGCAAAATTCCTGCTGTCAGGAACAGTCCAAAGATACTAGGCAGTTGGTTTGAACGGAATAATACATTTCCAATATCACCACTTCCAGTTAAGGATTCTACAATATATGGAATAATACCAATCATACCACCATCACCAGCAGGTAATGGACTAAACATACTCCAAAGAATTTGTTGAGCTACACCAGCCATAATGAATAAACTAATTCCACTACCTAGTCCCCAACCCTTTTGGATTAATTCGTCTAAGAACATGATGATAATAGACGCGGCCATCAGCTGCCCTATAATCACATACAGGACATATGGTTCAGTTGCTGCACCACCATATACAGCTGCGGCATAAACAATAGATTCAACTACAATTACAATGTAAGTTACAATTTTTGTTGCAGTTTGGAAAATTCCTCTTTCTTCAGGTTTTTTGAAATCAAATTTGAGGATATCAGAACCTCTCAACAATTGCATCAAGAGTCCAGAAGTTACAATCGGTCCAATTCCCAATTCAACTAAAGTACCTTGTTGGGATGCAAAAATAACTCTAGCAAAAGCTAGAAAATCAAATTCAGGGGTTGTTGCTCCAAATAACGGAGTTTGTCCCATTACCATGTAGATAAGCAATGCAACACCACACCAAAGTAATCTGGTTGGTAATGGAATTTTCTTTTTAGGTTTTGGAACTTGTGGTAAATATGGCTCTGCTTTGAAAACTACTTTTCTAATAATTGAAGTTAGAGTACCTTCAGCCATTCTCAGTTAACACCTAAGCCTCTTCAGGTTTTTTATCTGTTGAAGATTGAATAATTTCACCACCAACAGCTTTTAGTTTTTCTTCAGATGATGCAGTAAAATTTTCTATTTTTACAGAGTATGCATTGGAAATGTTTCCACCACCAAGAAGTTTATCATATCCTGCACTTTCAAGGTCTACGATTTTCTTTCCACCTTCTTCTTTACCAAATTTAGTGAATAAATCATCTAAATCTCTAACACTAGCCCATTTTCTGGTAATATTTGGATGAGGAGGACTAGTTGATTCATGTCCATAATGATCTGGTTCATCTTTTAGTAAACTACTGTAATGATGTTTTTGGAAACCAGTAACTCCAAGACCACCTTTATGACCACTTGCACGGTGTTGACCTACTTGGCCCCATCCCATGTGTCTGCCACCTCTTAGTCTTCGAGTTTTTCTTAATCTAGTTGCCATCTTAAATCATTCTCCTAACTATAGTATCAAGTTCTTTGTTAGAACCAAGAATACCTTTTTGTCCATATAGTTTCTTAGTACTTTTCTTGAATCCATGAACTGGTGGTGCTAAAGCAAACCAAGGTTTTAGTGGTTTTAATTTTGATAATGATGTTTTTCCATCAGCTAAAGCGGCTCCAAGTTCTGCAGCATTTGCAAATCCTAGTTCCTTAAGATCTTCATCAGTAATTTTTTGATAACCACCTTTTCTGGCTTTCTTTTCAACTAATTCCTGTGCTAAAGTTGCATCAAGTTCAATCCATGAGACATAATGTTGTACCTTTCTTAACATTCCCAAGGTATTGTCTTTTGCAGGTAAAATTGTAGCACGATATTTTTTATCTAATTTTAATAAAGTCATTGTATGAGTGGCCCAATAAGGACAATCTGCTTGTCCCTTGATTCTTACAACAAGATATGCATTTGCCATTTTATTATCCTTGACTGAATGTCTGTCTTAGACAATCCAGTACTGCTTTTGATGTTGAATTCATTGTAGGAGTTGAACCTTTAGCGGTGGTCCATGCATCCTTTAATCCTGCTAATTCTAATAATCTCTTAATTTTTCCACCTGCAACTAAACCTAATCCACGAGGTGCAGGAATGATTTCAATAGTAACACTTCCACCTTTTCCCTTTACTTTGAATGGAATAGAATGTTTTTGATCACATTTACATTCCCAACTTCCACATCCCAATTTGATTGGTTGAATATTTAGATAAGCTTGACTAGTTGCTTTTTCAATTGCAATTCTCATTTGTTTTGATTTACCCTGACCGATTCCCAAATAACCATTTTCATTTCCTGTAGCAACAATTGCTTTGAATCTTGTTGATTGACCATTAGAGGTCATTTTTTGAATAATTCCAACATCAACAACTTCACTTTTTAAATCAGGTAATAATTTTTTAATAATTCCAGATTCTTGAATTCTTAATCCAGCTTCTAAAATTTCTTCAATAGAAGTAACTTCTCCAGATGCAACTTTTTGTCCTAAGATAGTTTTTGGTACCCAAACTTCTTCTTCTGGTTCTCTTCTTGGTCTTCTAGGTTTGGATGCTTCTGTTCCAGGTGGACCTCTTCCATATACTGGGGGACCTCTTCCTCTTCCACCTTGTCCGGGTTTAGATTGTCCGGGTTTAGATTGTGTTGCTTGACTCATATCTATTTGACCTCACTATCTATCGTAGATTTAATTTTAGAAATTTCATTTTTTACAGTTAAGTGTTCACCATTAATTCTTTCATCTGCAGGAAAAGTTTCTGAATCAGCTGGAACTTCAAGACCAGCATCAATTACTCCTTTCAAAGCTGCTGCCATTCTTTGTGTATAACGTTTAGTACCAGTATACAAAATTGCATCCTTTGCACCTTTACCTAATGCTTTCTTACCTGCCAAATAGCCAGTAAGATATGCTGCAGAGATACTTTTTCTAGATCCTTTCCAACCTTTTTCAAGTAAATATCTTGAATGTGCTGATGCAACAACTGTATCTCCAGTCATTCCAGGTTTAAGGACTTGAACTTGTGTATTCTCATTTGAAATATTTACAGTAACGAAATCACGTTTACCCATCAACATGGTTCCACGTTTACGATAATTGGTCTTTTCCTCTCTAAGTCTTCTCAATATTTTTGAATAGGCCATCTACAGGATCTGACTTTGAAACTGCTATTATATACGTTAAGCGTGAAGTAGTGCTGAAAGTAGTGCTTTTTGAGAATGAAGTCTATTTTCTGCCTCATCCCAGACTACTGATTGATGTCCATCAATTACAGATGCAGTAACTTCTTGTTCACGTTTTGCAGGAAGACAATGTAAGAAGATCGCATTTTTCTTTGCTAGATCCATGATTTTGTCATTAATTTGGTATTTTGGAAGAAATTTTTTGATTCTTTTTGGTTCATCATTGTGAATTGAAGAATAAGTATCTGTTACCACAACATCAGCATTTTCTGCAGCCTTTTTTGGATCGGTTGTTAATTCAATATCAGTCAAATTTTGAGAAACTTTGACAGTTGATTTGTTTGGTTGGAATCCTTTAGGTGTTGCAATAGACATTTTGACTCCAGATAAAGCAGCACCATAAATCATGGAATTACAGACATTATTTCCATCTCCAATCCAAGCAATTTTCAATCCTTTGAAAGATTTTTTCTTTTCTTTAATGGTCATAAAATCTGCCAAAATTTGACAAGGATGAAATGAATCAGATAATCCATTAATTACAGGGACACTTGCATATTCAGATAATTTATCAAGTAAAGAGTGATCATAAACACGTGCCATTATGCAATCAGTGTAACGAGAAAGAGTTTTTGCAGTATCTTCAACAGATTCACCTCGAGACAACTGTGTGTCATTTGATGATAAATTAATTGCATGACCTCCTAATTGATACATTCCAGTTTCAAAACTTACACGTGTTCTAGTTGAAGGTTTTTGAAAAATCATAGTTAGTGTTTTATTTTTTAGTACAGGTTTGTTGCCACCTTTTTTCAATTCTTTTTTTAATTTAATAGAATGATCAATTAATCCTAAAAATTCTTTTGGAGTTAATTCTGCTAAAGTTAGTAAGTTTTTTGTTTTAATTTTCATTTTTTAAACCGTCCAAATTATCCTCGTTTCTTTTTAGGTTCTTCTTCTTTATCTTGTTTATGTATATGTTCATCGTTAGATGAAACTACGTTTGATTCTCCAGGTTTAGGTTTACCATTTTTAATCCATTTACGGATTGTATTTCCTAGTTTGATGGCTTCAGTGTCAGATTCAGGTGGAGGAATATCAAATAGATCAGAATATTTTGCAATCTCATCATCTTTGATTCCATAAAATGGATCATCAGAAACGGGTTCTGGTTCAGGTTCAGGTTCTGGTTCTGGGGTTGGTTCAGGTGTTGGTTCAGGTGTTGGTTCTGGGGTTGATTCAGGTTCTGGTTCTGGGGTTGGTTCAGGTTCAGGTGTTGATTCAGAAGATTCTTTTAATTTTGATACATCTGCTTGTTCAATTTTTACATCATTTAATGAACCAAAAACAGTTTCCAAAAAGATGTTTTTATCAAAGGATTTTAAATCAGAATATTCTTGCCCAGTTCCAAGATAAAGAACAGGTGTAGAAGTAACTTTTGCAATAGATAATGCAGCACCACCTTTTGCATCAGCATCACTTTTTGTCAAAATGGAGCCATCAAATTTTACATGATTATGAAATTCACGTGCTTGATTTACAGTATCATTTCCAGCTAAAGAATCACCAACAAAAATAGTCATATCAGGATTGACGACTTTAGTAATTTTTGCAATTTGTTCCATCAAATTTTTACTGGTTTGCATTCTTCCTGCAGTATCAATTAAAACACAATCGGTTTTATGAGACTTAGCATATAATACAGCATCTCGTGCTACTGCTGCAGGATCAGATTCATAATTTTGTGCAACTAGTTTTAGATTTAGACGATTTGTGTGTTCTCGTAATTGTTCTATTGCACCAGCTCTAAAAGTGTCAGCAGCAGCAATTACAACTGAATATTTTTTCTCCTGAAGTAATGATGCAAATTTTGCTAAAGAAGTAGTTTTTCCAGTTCCATTAATTCCTACAAACACAATCAAAAAAGGTTGTTCCTTTTTCTTTTTCTCATCAATTTTTTCAAAAATATCGATATCCCCAACACTATCAAATAAACTTGAAATTATAGAAATTAAATTATCTTTAACAAATTTTTCAATTTCATTTTTATCAACTTTAGAACCAATTAATTTTTCTTTTAAATCAGATTTAATGGAATCAATTACTTCACCAGCTACATCAGATTCTAAAAGAGAAATTTCAAGTTCAAAAAGAATATCTTCAATATCATTTTCATTAAGTTCTTTTTCTCCAAGACTTTTAGCAGCATTGGAAAACGCCTTACGAAGACTATCAAACATATTCTATCCCATTTTTGGTGGTTGTTGAGATTGCATTAATTGATTAATTTGGGCTTTACCTTGTTCCAATCTGTTTGCAGCATCTTGTTTTTTGGCGGCAGTATCTTGTAAAGCAATTTCAATTTCTTTGATTCTAGCTTCAAAATAATTTATTGCAGCAGGAAAATCTTTTTCAACTGCAACACCTGCACCAATATTTACAACAATTTTATTATTTGATGAGATTTTTGTTGGAACATAAGCCCCCATTCCTAGAGGAACTAAAGTATCAGAATCAGCTTGAGTACCAAGAGATTTAATGGATTCGATAGCAGCAGTAGCTTCTCGTAAAATACTTACAAAAGTTCCTTCTCTTTGAGATAAATCAGAGAAATACGTTTCAAGCATTTGCATCTGTTGCATTAATTGTTCAGCCTGTTGTTCACTCATGTACAACAAATCATGCTCTGATGGTTATAAATTCATTCATGAAGTAAATATAGAAATTAAAAAATAAATAAAAAATAAAGAACTAACTTTATTTTGCTTTAGAGAATCTATCTTCGACTTCATCCCAATTTACTACATTCCACCATGCTTCAATGTAAACTGGTCTTTTGTTTTGATAGTTTAGATAGTATGCATGTTCCCAAACATCACAACCCAATAATGGAACTAATCCTTCAGTTCTTGGACTAGTTTGATTTGGCATTGATTTGTATTCAACTTTGGATGTTGAAGGATTGTATACTAACCATCCCCAACCACTGCCTTGAATTACTGCAGTAGTAGATGAGAATTTCTCTTTGAATTCAGCAAAACTTCCAAAGGAATCATTAATTGCATCAGCAATTGCTCCTCCAGGTTCACCGCCTCCATTTTGTTTCATGCTATTCCAAAATAACCTGTGGTTATCATAACCACCACCATTGAAATTAATTGCACCTCGTTTGTCTTCAGGAACTGAATTAATATCAGATAGGATATCTAAGATATCTTTTTCTTGAATTTCAGCTGGACATGTTTCAAGTGCTGCATTTAATTTGTCAGTATATGTCTGATGATGTTTTGTGTGATGAATCTCCATTGTTTTTGCATCAATGTGAGGTTCTAATGCATCATAAGCATATGGCATTTCAGGAAGTGTGTATTTTCCCATGAGATAATTTGATTTTTTATTCCATTTATTGGTTTAGTAAACAATTCATTTTTACTTGTTAAAAAACTAAAAAATTCATGAAATCATCAGTAATTTTTTCCATAACACTTGTAGTCATATCAAGTATTATCGTATCACAATTTTTACAATCTGAAAATGAAATTAGTACATACATTGAAAATAGTGTTCCATATGTTGGAACTGAAATTCCAAGAACTGACGGATTAGATGGATCCGGAATTAAAGTCGCAGTTATCGATACTGGCGTAGATTTTAATCATCCTGACTTGTTAGGATGGGGTCCAGATGGAAAAGTGATTGGAGGCTATAATTTTATTCAAACAAATCAATTACCTATGGATAGAAATGGTCATGGAACTAAAGTTGCAGGGATAATAGCTGCAGATGGTAGTACCCTAGGTGTTGCACCAAAGGCAAAAATTTTAGCATACAAAGTATCTGAGGACGGAGAAGGAGTATCATCAGAATTAATTTCAGGAGCAATAGAAAAAGCAATTGAAGATGAGGCAGATATCATAAACATTAGTTTAGGAGTAAATAGAACAAATTCAAAAATAGATAGTGCAGTAAATTATGCATTAGAAAAAGGAATTTTTGTTGTGACAGCTGCAGGAAATGATGGTCCGGAATTAAAAACCATAGGAAGTCCAGGAAGAAATTTTGAATCATTAACAGTTGGTGCAACATACAACAACATGACTTCAAGCTTAATTGCAACATTAGAAATAGATGAAAAACAATATACTGCAATTCCAATGGTAGGAGCTCCAAAAACAGATAAACCAGTGACTGGAAAAATAATTTTTGGAGGTTTTGGAAAAATTTCTGATTTAGAAAATTTAGATGTTAAAGATTCAATTCTGATTGTAGAAAGAGGAAGCGATGTTGAAGGAGAATTATTATTTTTTTCAGTTAAGGAAAAGAATGCTGCAGATGCAGGAGCAAAAGCACTAATTGTATACAATAATGAATCAGGAATTTTTTTGGGTGAATTAATTCATGAATTTTCAGGTCCGGAATATAGTCCACGAATTCCAGTGGTTTCAGTAGATAGAGAAGAAGGGTTAGAGATTATTGAAAAATTAGAAAAGGATAGTAATGGAATAATGAATTTATTTTATAATCCAGATTTTATTGCACATTTTAGTTCAAGAGGTCCAGTATCACCATTTTACATGAAACCGGATATGGTAGCACCAGGTGCATATATCAATACCACACAAATTGGTTCTAGTTACAATTTTACAAGTGGAACTAGTTTTGCAGCACCGCATGTGAGTGGTGCAGCAGCATTATTGCTACAAAATAATCCAGAATTAGAGAATCATGAATTAAAATCATTGTTAGTAACTACAGTTAAACCAGTTTCTAACGCCTATGGAAAAGAATTTTCTATTCATGAGTCAGGTTCAGGAAGATTAGACATAGCAAGTGCATATAATGCAAAATTGATTATCAGTCCTACAAATTTTGTAATTAACTTTTCATCAGATGAAAAATCAATTCAAAAAGAATTGCAATTAAAATTAATTGAAAAAGAATTAGGAAAAATTGATGTAAAATTTGAAGGTCCAGAATTCATTACATTTGAACAGAAAATTAAAGACAATAATTTACAAACAGAATTTTCAATATCTGGAGAAAAATATGGAGAATATGAAGGAAAAATCTTCATCAATCATGAAAAAATAAAATATACAATTCCAATAATTATTCATTATACAGAAGGCTCAATTTCAACATATCAAGAAAATGAAAAATTATTTTTTGAAATAAATCATCCAGATAAATGGAGTTTTACAAAAATCACAATTACAAATAGTAAAAATGGAAACAGCGAGACAATTACTGCAACACCAGATAGAAAACCTTCAATGAAAATTTATGAAAATTCAGAGTATTGGATAGAAGCAAAAATTATGTCCAATGGAAATACCACTGATGCATTTGATTTAATTAAAATTAATTCAATTTCAGAAAAAACCGAAGTATTAGAATTAAGAAATATACCAGAAAGACAAATCATACTAATTATCTCAATTATAGTAGTTATTGGAATTGTAGGATTAATTATTAGAAAATAAATTATGCAGAAAATTTTGGACCTGCTGCTATAATATCATCTGAAACGTTTTCAAATTTCTTAAAGTTTTCAACAAACATTTGAGCCAATTTTTTTGCTGAAAGATCGTAGGAATCCTTGTCTACCCAAGTATGTTTAGGATCTAATATCTCAGATGGAACACCTTCAACTTCTGTTGGAATATCAAGATTAAGTAAATCATCATGACGGTATTTTACAATATCAAGTGCACCAGAAATTGCTGCAGTTACCATTGCACGACTGTATTTGATCTTAATTCTTTTGCCCACACCATATGGTCCACCAGACCATCCAGTATTAACTAGATAAACAACGGTATTATGCTGATTAATTTTTTCACCTAGAAGTTTTGCATAAACTGATGCAGGTCTAGGCATGAATGGGGCACCAAAACACTGTGAAAAAACAGATTTTGGTTCTTTAATTCCTCTTTCAGTTCCTGCCAATTTACTAGTATAACCAGACATGAAATGATACATCGCGCCCTCTTTTGTTAATCGAGATACAGGAGGTAAGACACCCAAAGCATCAGCTGTCAAAAATACAATGACACGTGGGTTACCACCGACACTTGGAATTACTGCACCAGGAATGAAATCTAAAGGATAGCCAACACGAGTATTTTCAGTTAAAGAATTATCATCATAATCAGGCACATTATCATTTAAGACAACATTTTCTAAAAGAGCACCAGGTTTAATTGCATTCCAAATTTCAGGTTCTGCTTCTTGACTAAGATTGATACATTTTGCATAACAACCACCCTCAAAATTAAACGTACCATTATCAGACCAACCATGTTCATCATCACCAATTAATTTTCGATTTGGGTCAGCAGAAAGAGTTGTTTTTCCAGTTCCAGATAATCCAAAGAATAATGCAGTATCTCCATTGTCACCAATATTTGCAGAACAATGCATTGGGAAAATATTTCGTTCAGGTAATAAGAAATTCATTACACCAAACATAGATTTTTTCATTTCACCAGCATATTCAGTTCCTCCAATCAAAACAATTTTTCTTGTTAAATCAATTAAAATAAAAACATCAGTTCGTGTACCATCAATTTCAGGATCAGCTAAGAAATCATTAATACATAAAATTGTAAATTCAGGTTCATGATTTTCTAATTCTTCATCTGTTGGTCGAATAAACAAATTACTAGAAAACATGTTTTGCCAAACATGATCATTGATGACTCTAATTGGTAAACGAGTTTCAGGATCAGCACCAACAAAACCATCAAAAACAAAAAGTTCTTTGTTATCAACAAAGTCTTTCATTTTTTCAAAAAGTTTTTCAAATTTGCCACTTGGAAATTGGTGATTAATTTTTCCCCAATCAATAGTTTCATGAGTCTTATCATCATATACTATGAATCTGTCATCAGGTGACCTACCAGTATATTTTCCAGTATTTACTGAAAGAGAACCAGTTGAATTAACAACACCTTCTTTTCTATCTACAGAAATAGCCACCATTTCATCAGTAGGTAAATTTCTATGAACTTTAGATGGATTTATGCCAAAATTTGTTAATTGAGACAAAAATTTCTCAGATGCGGATCTACCAAGTAATTCTGTCAATAGTGTAATCTCCAAATGTGGTGTGTTTGAGCAAATACAAGGGTCATAAGATATTTAGATCCGCCTAGATTTTCCTTATTATCTCTTTTCCATGAGTATTTTTTGAGGTCGAGGAACGTATTTATTCCAAAATTCAAGACTTAGTTCCATGCCAATCAATAAGGAAAAGATCGAGAAAAGACAGGAAGTAAAACAAAACAAACCTGATTTTGTCAGACCAGAAAGTTGGCGATATGTTAGACTTCAAACTAATTGGAGAAAACCAAAAGGAATAGATCATCATCAAAGAAAACAAAAAAGTAGAGGACGTCCAGGTCTAGTTAAAGTTGGATATGGTGGACCTAAAGATGCAAGAGGATTACATCCATCAGGATTTACAGATAATTTAGTTTACAATATTTCAGATTTAGAAAAATTAGACCCAAAGAAAGATGGAGTCAGATTAGGACATGGTGTTGGTACTAAAAAGAGAAAAGAAATTGTTGTTAAAGCAGTAGAAAACAAATTTAAAATATTTAATGCAAGAGTGAGTGTAATTGCCAATAAATCTTAAAGATAAAAAACGACTTGCATCCAGAGTTACTGGAGTAGGAATTCATAGAATTAAATTTGATACTGATCACTTAGATGATATTGCAGATGCAATTACTAGACAAAACATCAGAAGTTTAATCACTGCAAATACAATTCAAATCAAACCATTTACAGGAACATCTAGAGGAAGAGCACAAACTAAATTGGATCAGAGACACAAAAGAGGTACAACTCAAGGTTCCAAACAAGGTAGAAAAGGTGCAAGAGTTGGTAAAAAAGAAGTTTATGTTGCAAAAGTTCGTTCACTTAGAAGGTTATTAAAAATAGCAAAAGACAGAAAAGATTTGACAAATCCAGAATTTTGGACATTATACAAAAAAGTTGGTGGAAACACTGTCAGAAATAAGGCTCACTTGAGAACTCTTATGGACGAAATTAAAACCAAAAGAAAAGATTAGAACCTAAATAATTTTTTGTCAAAACTTGCAATTTTACCATTTTTGATTTCTATTCCCTCGTCACTTAGTATTTTAGTTTTGATATGTTCACCAAATGCATAACCACCAATTTTACCTGTAGACATTACAACACGATGACATGGAACTATTGTAGGATACGGATTATTATTCATAATTTTTCCAATAACTCTTTGACCATTTTTTAATCCAACAGCTTTTGCCAATTCACCATAAGTTGTAATTTGACCTTTAGGAACATCTAATAATTTTTTGTAAACTCTTTGTTCAAGATTCATAATTTAATTATCTCAAGTGAAGTTGATTTAAGAAGTTCAAGAATTTTTTGTTTATTTGCTCCCAGTCCACGCCAATCTAAAAGAGCGTATTTTGCCATTTTATTTTGTTTAATTATGTGTGAAAATAATTCCTCATCAAGTTCATCTAAAGCATGTTTTGGAATTACTGTTCCAAGAGCAAATTTTCCTTCAAGTAATTCATGAGTGAATTTTGTAGAGTAGTGAGTTCCGCCAAAACAAATGGCCATAGGGTTTTCAGGTAACTTGTTGACAAAAACTTGGTGAACTAGATTTGCCACAGACTCACATAAGGATACATCAGTCCATTGTTTTTGAGTAGTACCAATTTCTATGAAGATTGTAGGTTTAGTTAATGCAGTTGGACCATGATGAGTTGCTTCAATAGTGATTTGAAATTCTGAGAAATTTGATTGATGTTTTTGTAATGTTTGTAAATAATATTTTTGAAGATCAGGATGAGGAATAGCAACTTGTCTATCATTTCCACCAAATTTTGCTTCAGAAAAGTTTCCAGTACTATGACAAGTCAATGCCAAAACTCCAGATTCTGCAGCATGTTTTGATAAAAATACAAAACCATCATAATCGTATTTTTCTTCTAGCCAATCAGCAGAAATTGTAGGAGTTGAAATAATGATTAAATCATATAATTTGCCTCGAAAAATATCTCCATCCAAGGTCATATTTTGTGAAAGAAAATTTGCCATATTGTAACCAGCAGGGTCATCTCGATATGCAATTAGGAGTTCCATGAGATAAGGATTATAAGTACACCATATTAATTTCCACCAATGAACCCGAAACAGACTTTGAAAAATATGTCTAATACTATGAAAATGGCAAAAAAGCCAGATAAAGATGAATATCAACAACATCTCAGATTAGTATTAACAGGAATTCTCGGAGTAGGTACAATTGGATTTATAATTCAATTTGTGTTTTCGGTAGTAACATTTGGTCGATAAAATTGTCTGAAGAAATTAAATCACATTTATTTGCAATTAGAACCACTGGAGGTCAAGAAAAAGTGGTAATGAGATTATTAGAAGCTAAAGCAAATGCCAATCAAATTAACATTCAATCAGTTTTACTAGTTGATAATCTTAAGGGATATGTTGTAATCGAAGCAATCAATCCTAGCGATGCATACATGGCAGTAGAAGGAGTCAGACATATTCGCGGTCAATTAAGAGGAGAATTAGAATTCAAAGATATCGAAGGTTATCTTGTCAAGAAATCAACAGTTTCAACATTAGAAGTAGATAATATTATTGAAATTACCGGCGGACCATTCAAAGGAATGAAAGCAACAATTACTAGAATAGATGCAGATAAAGAAGAAGCAACAGTTGTGTTACTTGATGCGTCTTATCAATTACCAGTAACTGTAGATGCAAATTATCTTAAACTCTCGAGTGGAGCTTAGGAAGGATTAAATTTTCGGGATTAAGCTGATTTAACATGGGAGAACAAAAAGTATCATCACTTGTAACTGGAGGAGGAGCATCCGCAGGTCCGCCATTAGGTCCAGCATTAGGTCCTCTAGGAGTTAACATCATGGAAGTTATCTCAGCAATTAATGAAAAAACTAAAGATTTCGAGGGAATGAAAGTTCCTGTAACTGTCGTAGTAGATACAGATACAAAAAAATATGAAATTGAAATTGGCATTCCTTCTGCTGCTGCATTAATCATGAAAGAAGCAGGAATTCAAAAAGGCTCAAGTACTTCAGGTACAGAATGGGCAGGAGATGTCACAATGGATTCAATTGTTAAAGTAGCAAATACAAAACTCGAAAAATCTTATGCATCATCATTAAAATCAGTTGCAAAATCCATCATTGGAACATGTGTGGCATTAGGAGTTAAAGTAGAAGGAAAAACTCCAAAAGAAATTACTGCCGAAATCAATGAAGGTAAATGGGATCAAAAATTCCAATAATTATTCAATAAGATAAACAGGATCTTTATCGGTTTTTTGTAACTCTACAAAGGTTTCAGTATTTTGAACACCTTCTATTTTTCCAATTTTTTCAATAACTACAGAGTGTAAGGCTTCAAGATTTTTTGCATACACTTCAATCATAATATCAAATCTACCAGTTACTTCAGAAATAGAAATAATTTCAACAGTATCCATGAATTGCTCATGAATTTTTTCTTTTAATTTTGGATCACGATTAACTCCAACTGAAGCCTTCACTCCAAATCCCAACAAAGATTGATCAATATCAATAGTGAATTTTTTGATTAATTTCTTTTTCATTAATCGTTTTATTCTACTATACAAAACAGAGGCGTTAATTCCAAGTTTTTTAGATAATACAGGAACAGAAATTGATCCATCTTGAGTTAGTTCATAGAGTAATTTCATATCAAGATCATCAAATCGATGCAATATGATGAAAAGATTGCGTCTCATTTAATATATCTATAAGTTTTTGTCAAAAATTGCTTTGAAATTACAAGTTTTTAATATAAAAAAAGAAAATTTTTTAAAATAATTGAGAGTTAGGAAGCTCGATCTCTAAACGATTTTAAGTAGGTTTTCTGGAATTTGTTCGTAATGATTACAGAAGCACAATTGGCAGAGATAGTAACAAAAGCCAAAGAGGAGACTAAAAAAACGAAATTTAAACAATCCTTAGAGCTAATAATTAATTTCAAAGATATTGATGTAAAGAAAGGATTTGCAATTAATGAAGTAGTTCAACTTCCAAAAACAAATTCCCCTGCAACAGTATGTGTAATTGCTACTGGTGAAATGAGTCAAAAAGCAAAAGCAGCAAAAGCAGATTCAGTAATCGGAAATGAAGAATTAGCAAAATTTGAAGCTAACAAAAGAGAATCTAGAAAATTCATTAACAAATATGATTTCTTTTTGGCAGATACAAAAATTATGCCAACAGTTGGTAAAGCACTTGGTCAACTTTTAGGTCCAAGAGGAAAAATGCCAACACCAGTTCCATTTGACGCACCTATTGATGCATTTCTAGCAAGATTTAGAACATCAATTAAAGTTAGAACAAGAGCATCATTATCAATTTCATGTAAAATTGGCGATGAATCTATGGAAGATTCAGATTTAGCAACTAATGCATTTACAGTTCTAAATACAATTGAGAAGAAATTACCAAACGGTGAAAAAAATATCAAAAAAGTTATGATAAAAACTACAATGGGTAAACCAGTAAAACAAGTACAGGAGATAAAGAAGAAGTATGCATGAAAATAGAACTACATATCCAAAAAGAAAAACGGAAATGTATCAACAACTAGCAGAGTTACCAAAAAAATACAAAACAATCTCAATTATTCAAATGAATAAAGTTCGTTCAACACAAATTTTACCATTAAGAAAAACTTTGAAAGGTGAAGTAGAATTTGTTTGTGTTAAAGATAGAGTTGCAAAGAAAGCACTTGAATCATCAGACATTCCAGGAATGAAAGAATTTTCTACAGAACTAAAAGGACAAATCATGTTCATATTTACAAACATGTCACCATTCAAACTCAATGTATTACTAGGTAAAAACAAAGTCATGATGGGTGCACGTTCTGGAGATATTGCAAGTATGGATATTGTAGTAGCTGAGAAAAACACAGGAATTGCACCAGGACCAATGCTTACAGAATTCAAAGAGGCAGGAATTCCAACAAAGATTGATCAAGGAACAATTTGGATTGCCAAAGAAACAACACCAGCCAAAAAAGGTGATACAATTAATGAAAAATTAGCAGCAATTTTAGGTAAATTAGATATCAAACCAGTAGAGGCAGGAATTTCACTTTATTCAGCAGTTGAAGAAGGTCTCAAGTACACTGAAGACGAGATGATTGTTGATGTTGAGAAAACAAGAGACTTGTTTGCACAATTCCACCAAGAAGCAGTTTCACTATCAATTGAAGCAGGTTACATTACTGCAGATAACGTTACACAAATTCTTACAAAAGCAGCACAATCTGCACGTTCAGTATCTATTGAATCAGGTTTCATGACTGATGAAACAAAAGAGCAAATTTTACAAAAAGCAGATGCTCAAGCTAAAGGCTTAGCAGGTCAAGCAAAAGACTATACACCAGCCTAAGAATCAGTGTTTTTTACTTTAGGTAAATTCCAGTTATACTTTATTGCAATTAACCTCAATGCAGTAGTTAGAATTATTCCAATAATTGTTGCAATATAGATTTCTTCTGTAAAATACAAAAGTATTGAAAAAATTACAATTCCAATAAAACTAGCAGAAAGATAAAATTCTTTTACAAATACTATAGGAGATTGATTGACAAAGACATCTCTTAATACACCACCACCGACAGCAGTCAAAATACCTGCTAGTAAAATGGCTAAAAAATTCAATCCAAAAATATTGTAAGCAAAAGTTGCTCCAATAATTGTAAAAACACCAAGACCAATTGCATCAAATTTCAAAAATAAATTCCAGTGTTTTTTTAATTTAGAGTACAAAAAGAAGATTATAATTCCTGAAGCAATAGTAGCAATCACATATGCGGGATCAACAATAGAATTTGGAACCCTACCCAAAACAACATCCCTTATTGTACCACCTGCCACACCAGTGATAGTTGCAAGTAGTAGAATTCCCACAAAATCAAATTTTTTTTCAATTGCCTTAAAAGCACCAGTAATTGCAAAAGCTACAGTACCAAATAGATCTAAAACATAAATAAAAAATTCAGTACTAAAAGAAAATTCTGTCAACAAATAGAAAAGCGGTAAACAGAGTAATTAAGATTAATTAAAAATAAGTATAAAATTAAGGTGAAAGAATAAAGTTGCTTAGCCGAATAAGGATGAGAGTCCTTCCATGGCTGCTTCTTCGTTTTTAGGTTCTTCTTTCTTTTCTTCTTTTGCTGGTGCATCTGCTGCTGCGTCGGCTGCCGGTGCGGCTGCTGCAACTGCTACAGGTGCGGCTTTAACTGCCTCATTGATGTCAACATCAGCTAAGGCTGCAACTAGTGATTTAACTTGGGCTTCATTAACTTCAGCGCCAGATGCTTTAACAACTGAACTGAGGTTTGCCTCGTTAACTTCTTTGTCTAGTTTATGAAGAAGTAAAGCAGCGTAAACATATTCCATTGTACCATGAATCTCTTGGTGCATAATATAAAACTATGGCGAAGTGACGCCTGAAAAAATCTAATTGAGAATTTTCAAACTTCTACAAACAGCGTATAAAGTTCTCTTCAAATTTGGATCGGTTAAAGTATCCATTCTATTTCTCAAAACTCTTTTTGCTTCATCTCTTTCAGTACCTGGAGCCAAAGACAAAACAGTATTAATGAATTCAGGAATTGATTCACGAATCCAACCATCTAAAACTGCATAAATTTTTGGAGGAAGAATATCACATTTATCAACATCAAGATCTAAAACATCAGCATAATTTTCAGATTCAACTCTATACACCAATGCCAAAACAACATTGTCAGGAGTTGGGTGATTGAGAATTTCTTCAGATCTTTCACCAGTTTTACCTTGTGCAATCTTATTTTTGAGACCAATTGGATTTACAATTATTCCATTAACCCCTACTTTTCTGCCATCTACCCCACTAACTACAGCAAAAATAAAGTCATTAAAATCACCATTTTTTTTAATTGAGAAAATATGAGTGCCTTCTTTGAGTTTAGGCTTGCTTCCAAACATAATTAGGATAAAAGATTGATTGTATTTAATGTAATCATTAATCGACAATACTTAATATCGGAAAGAGGCATGCTCATCGTTGGATAAAAATCAGATTTTAAAAGAATTCTCTTCAGATCCTGACAAATACTATAATGTCAAATTATTCCAAGAACAAGGATTTGTTAGAAAATCATGTTCCAAATGTGGACGATTTTTTTGGACTTTAGATTCAAACAGAACACTTTGTCCTGATGATGGTACTGATACATATTCATTCATTGGAGAACCACCAACAACAAAAAGATTTGATTATACACAAGCTTGGAAACAAGTTGAAGAATTTTTTGTAAAAAATAATCACACTTCAGTTAGTAGATATCCTGTAGTATGCAGATGGCGTGATGATTTGTATTTTACAATTGCATCAATTGTTGACTTTCAAAGAATTATGGGTTCAAAAGTCGTTTTTGAATTTCCTGCAAATCCACTAGTTGTTCCACAAACATGTTTGAGATTCAAAGACTTGGAGAATGTAGGAGTAACTGGAAGACATTTTTCAAGCTTTTGTATGATTGGACAACACAGTGTTCCAAACAACCAAGGATATTGGAAAGATGAATGTGTTGATTTGGATTACAGATTACTAACTGATCAATTTGGAATTAAAAAAGAAGAAGTAGTTTTTGTAGAAGATGTTTGGGCTGGTGGCGGTTCTTTTGGCCCATCACTAGAATATTTTGTTAGAGGATTAGAATTAGGAAATGCAGTATTTACAGAATTCCAAGGAGAACTAGGACAACATACAACATTAGACCAAAGGGTAATTGATATGGGTGCAGGGCTAGAGAGATTTGCATGGATTACAATGGGCACACCTACAGCCTACGATTGTTGTTTTGGACCAATTAATGAGAAATTATTTAATAAAATTGGAATAGATTCAGATTCAGAAATTCTACGAAAGTACTTTACAGAAATTGCAAAAGAGATTGATAATTTCGATGACCTTAATCAAGTAAGACGTCTTGCAATAAAGAATGCAGGAATTACAGATTCACAATTAACAAAAATGATTACACCAATGGAAGGAATGTATCTAATTGCAGACCATCTACGTACATTGATTTTTGCAATTACAGATGGTGCACTTCCAAGTAATGTTGGTGGGGGATATAATCTCAGAATGATGTTGCGAAGAATTAATGCAACAGTAAGTAAACTAAATCTCAAACTAGACATCGATGACTTGATTGATACACATATTGATTATCTAAAAGACACCTATCCTGAACTAAACGAAAAAAGAGAAGATGTAAAACAAATTCTCAAGATAGAATCTGCCAGATATGAAGAATCAAAGGTACACATGAAGAAAAAAGCAGAGAAAATTCGTGAAAAAGGTACTCCAACAGTTGATGAACTCATAACATTTTACGAATCAGACGGAATTACTCCAGAATATCTAAAAGAAGTGGATGCAATTTCAGAAGTTCCATCATCATTTTACTCCAAATTATCAGATTTACACCAATCAGAAAAGAAAAAAGCAATTACAGAATTACCATTAGAGAAACTTCCAGAAACTGAGACTCTATTTTACAAAGATGACCCCATGGAATTTGAGGCTAAAGTAATCAAAGTATTTGATGATCAAGTGGTATTAGACAAAACATCATTTTATGCCAGAGGTGGAGGTCAGGAACCAGACCACGGAAGTATTGCAGGATTTGAAGTAGTTGATGTGGATAAACATGCAGACATTATTGTTCATAAATTAAAAGGTGGAACTCCAAATGAGGGAGATACAGTTCAGTGTAAAGTGGATGCAACAAGACGTTCTAACATTACTAAAAACCACACTAGTACCCACATCATCAATACATCAGCTCGAAGTGTATTAGGATCATGGGTTTGGCAACACTCTGCATTCAAAGATGATGATCACGCAAGATTAGACATTACACATCATTCATCATTAAATGATGAACAAGTAAAACAAATTGAAGATGCAGCAAATAAAATGATTAAAGATAACTATCCTGTAAAAATTGAATACTTTGATAGAGGTACTGCAGAACAACAATACGGATTTAGAATTTATCAAGGCGGAGTTGTTCCAGTAAAATCTGTAAGAATTGTATCAATTGAAGATAAAGACATTGAAGCTTGTGGTGGAACCCATGTAAAGAAAACTGGAGATATTGAATTAATCAAAATTACAAAGACCAAGAGAATTCAAGACGGGGTTGTTCGTTTAGAATTTGTTTCAGGACCAAATGCATTTGAATATGTCAAAGAGCAAGAAGAAGAGTCAAAGAAAAAAGAACAACAAGCAATTGAAAAACAACAATTAGAAAAACAAAGAGAAGAAAACAAAGACAAAGCAAGAGAGAAAATCCCAGTATTCATAGAGAAAATTCTAGCAGGAGAATCATTAGACTCTGAAGAAATCAACAGTAAAGGAAAACTTTGCTTTACATCAAGTGAAAATTATGATGATTATTTCAATCAAAACTTTGGCAAGAAGCTAGTTGCTAAAGACGATACTGCAGCATTTTGTGGAATTTTTGAAGCTGGGCCAACTATACGAGTAATGATATTTGCAGGTGAGAAATCAGGCGTAAATGCAGGTGAAATTGCCAAGGAAATAGCCTCAATTTTGGGAGGTTCTGGAGGCGGTGATGCTAAATTTGCTCAAGGTGGAGGTAAAGACACATCTAAAAAAGACGAGGCAATACAAAAAGCAAAATCAATGATTTTAGGATAAATGAAAAATGGAAATTAACTGGAACCAAATTGAAACCAAATGGCGAGCTAAATGGGATGAGTCAAAAGACTTTGAAACAAATCCAAATGAAAAACCAAAAAAATTCATAACAGTTGCATATCCATATCCAAACTCACCACAACACATTGGACATGGAAGAACTTACACACTAGCTGATGTTCATGCAAGATTTTACCGAATGAGAGGATTCAACGTATTATTCCCAATGGGATTTCATTATACTGGCACACCTGTTTTAGGAATGGCAAAAAGAATCCAATCTCAAGAAAAAGAAATTCTTGATGGATTACGAAACATCTATCATGTTCCAGAAGAAGATATCAAAACATTTGTTGAACCAATAAAGATTGCAGATTATTTCCATGAAGAAATTAAAGCTGGAATGATTGAGATGGGTTATTCCATTGATTGGAGAAGAGAATTTACTACAATTGTTCCAGGTTATCAAAAATTTATTGAATGGCAAATTACAACACTAAAAGAAAATGGGAAAATCATACAAGGTTCACATCCAGTAGGATGGTGTCCACGTGATCAAAACCCTGTATCACAACACGATACAATGGGAGATGTTGAACCAAAAATTGATGACAAAAACCATCTAGTCAAATTCAAGTTTGGTGAATACATATTTCCAGTAACAACACTTCGTCCTGAAACAATTTTTGGGATTACAAATCTTTGGGTTAATCCAAATACTATTTACAAAAAAATTAAAGCTGATGATGAAAAATGGATTGTTTCAGAAGAATGTGCAAAGAAGATAGAATTCTTTGGAAAAGAAATTACAATTGAGGGAGACATTGCAGGAACTGAAATTATTGGAAAATCGGCTACAGCATTACACAACAATCAAGAGATTCCAATTTTAGAGGCAGAATTTGTAGAGCCTGCTATTGGAACAGGTCTAGTCATGTCAGTTCCAGCTCACGCACCAAAAGATTACCAGGCATTAATGGACCTCAAGGCTAAAAATCATGAATTAGCCTCAAAAATTGAGCCTATTCCAATTATTTCCACTGAAGGATATGGAGAGATTCCTGCAAAAGAGATTTGTGAGAAAATGGGAGTGTCAGACCAATCTGACCAAAAATTAGAAGAGGCAACAAATGAGTTATACCTCAAAGAATTCACAGATGGAAAATTAAATGACAAATGTGGAGATTTCCAAAATGAGAAAGTTCAGTTTGGACGAAACAAAGTCAGAGACTGGTTAATGGAAAATAAACATCTAGAAAAATTCCCAGTACTTGAAAATACTCCAGTTAAATGTCGTTGTGGAACTGAATGTGTTGTTAAAGTATTGAACAATCAATGGTTTTTGAATTATGGAGATGAAGAATGGAAAGAAACTGCTAGAAATTGTTTTGATGAGATGAACATTTTACCAAATAAAATTACAACAGAATTCAAAGAAGTAATTGATTGGTTACACGAAAGAGCATGTGCAAGACAACAAGGATTGGGAACTAATCTACCTTGGGATAAAGATTGGATTGTTGAGAGTTTGTCAGACAGTGTAATTTACATGGCATACTATACCATGTCAAGATTTGTAAATGATGGAACACTAAAACCTGAAAACCTTACAAAAGAATTCTTTGATTTCATTTTACTAGATAAAGGAGACATGTCACTAGCTGTTAGTACATCAAAATTATCTGAAGATGTAATTAGTATGGTCAAAAAAGAATTCCAATACTTTTATCCAGTTGACTCTAGACATTCAGGACGGGACCTTGTTCAAAACCACTTGTCATTTTTTGTCTTAAATCATGTTGCAATATTTGAGAAAAAATTATGGCCACAAGAAATTGTTGTAAACGGTTCAGTAATGATGGATGGTGCAAAAATGAGTAAGAGTATGGGAAATATCATTCCGCTTCGAACTGCAATCAAAGACCATGGAGCAGATCCAATTAGATTAGCAATTATCTCATCAGCAGAGCTACTCCAAGATGCTGATTTCAATATGGACAGTGTAACAGGCATTCAAAGCAAGCTTGAATCACTGCTAGAGGAGTGCAGTAGCCTCAAAGCATCAGATGTAGGTGATTTGGAGGCTGAAGATAAGTGGATTTTATCAAAAACTCAAGGCATGATTGCACAAGTTACAGAGGCTGTGGAGAAAATGAGGCTAAGAGAAGGACTCCACGACATACTATTTTCATTTGAATCGGATTTAGGCTGGTATGCAAAGAGAGTAGAGGCTAAAGGAAGAGACAATGTTTCAGGAATATTACACAAAATCAATTCAGCAAGAGTTGCAATGTTGTCTCCATTTGCACCACATGTAGCTGAAGAGATGTGGGAAAAATTAGGATATACAGAACTTGTATCAAAATCAAACTGGCCAGAATTTTCAAAAGAAAACGTAGATGCTACATCAATTCAATCTGAGGAATTGTTAAAATCAACAATAGATGACATTGCAAATATTTTAAAAGTTACAAAAATTACCCCACAAAAAATTGTAATTTATGTAAACTCTGATGAATTCAAATCTAAAGTTTATAGAAAAATTTTAGGAATTATGGTAGGAGGTCAAAACAATATGGGAGTAGTAATGAAAGAATTGATTGCAGATCCTCAAACTACAGATGCTAAAAAGATGCCAGACTTTATTCAAAAAGTAATCAAAGACTTACATTCAGAGTCTGAAGAAATCAAATCAACAAAATTAGAATCTGAAGAATTTGATGAAAAGCGATTTTTATCTGCAGAACTATCAAGTATTGGTAAAAAAGAATTTGGAGTAGACATTCAAGTGTTTGGAGCAACTGATGAGGACATCTATGATCCAAAGGGAAAAGCTAGACATGCAAGACCATTCAAACCAGCAATCTTAATTGAATAATCAATAGTGATTTTTACAAGTAGAGCAAACATAAGCATACTTAATTTCTAAATCATAAGGAATACTCACCTTAGCTAGTTGTAGTATGGTAAATCCTCTGCAAATCTTACAAATCCCTCGCAACAGTACTAATTGTAAAATTTAGAGTTAACCAGATGTGTCAAATTCAGGTTCGATCAAGGTCATGCGTAATTTACCCACGAAATTAACTACTTTTTGCTAAATACATCACATGATTAAAGAGATAATTGGATTTGTATGGGATTTAATTTCAGGACAGTAAAAGAGAACTAGTTTTCAATATCTAAATCAACATGGACTTGTTGTATACATGAATTGAGTTGCTCCTCATCACCTATCCAAATTTCACGACAATTTTGAAGTTGTTGTTCATATGTATCCCAAAATTCATTGCTTTGAAGTAGAGAATTTTTTCCATCCTTTGCCATGTGATAAACTTCAAGACCTGTAAATCCCTCATATCTTTGAATCATTTTTTCATGAGATGCTTCAAATCTTTTTAGTTCTTCCTTACAGGTATCTTGGGAATAACCAGAAAGTTCTTCACATTGTTGAGTTTTTTGTTGTAGTTCATAGTAGGATAGTTCGAGATTTCTCAACTCCCTTTCTTTAACAAAATCACCATAATCAGCAGTTGCAATTATTCCAATGAAAATACCAACAGCTACTACAGCAATCACAACTCCAATTGTTCGCATTACTAGGGCATATTACTCATAGATATTATCCCTTTTCAAAAATAAAGTGAAAAAAAAGAAGTTTTTGGACTTAAGATCATTACCGCTAGGTGTATGATGAGAGCCCATGCCACTTAAGACCAGCAAGTATTCCTTTTATGGTGACAGTGTTCGTCTTAAGATCCCAAACGATTGTTTGTAGATGACAGACTTGTTCTTGTAACTAACCTAAGCTGATTTTGCTATATAACCAGGACTACACAATTCTACTAGTGCTAAATATCGATCAAACTAGTGCCACAGAATTGGATTTCAGATAGTCTATTTATTAGAGGTAGAAAGTTGCAAAGTATCTTGAAAATAGCAGTAATGGGAATGGGTGTAGCTGGATCATATCTAATGGCCAGACTAAAAGACACTGAACATGAAGTTACAGGATACGAATTAAAATCTGAAGAAGCACATGATTCAATTTGTGCATGGGGAACAATCAAACCAGTACTACAAGAATTTTGTAAAAAGACTGGAAGAAATTTTGATGACTTTTTGATACATGATGGAAAAAGTATGCATGTCAAAATGAATGATGATGTTAAATTCGATATCGGATTACATGGAATGTGTACATATGACAAATTAGCTTTAATCAAAGATTTCATGAAGGATTCAAAAATAATTTACGGTAATCCACCAAAAAAAGAAGAACTTGAAAAAGAATACGACATGATAGTTGATTGTACCGGATTCCACAGAGTATACTTGCCAAAGATGAAAGAAGATTTCTTTTTACCAACTTATGAATACAAAGTAGAATATGAAAATGGAGTTCCATATGACGACTTTTACATTGAACCTTTCCCAGGAATGTCTGGATACTTTTGGTATTTCCCACTAGGTGAGAAATGGGCACACATTGGCGCAGGAGATTATAACAAAAATCACATTAAAGCAACAGATGCATTTCTAAAAAAACACGGAGGCAAAGTTGTAAAAACTAAAGGACGTCCAATTAGACTGGCAACACCAGATAGATGCAAACCATACTACTCTGGAAAAGTTGTAGGTGTTGGTGAATCAATTGGAACAGTTTATGCTCTACTTGGCGAAGGAATTATTCCATCAATGCAATGTGTAGATATCTTTGTAGAAAATATGCATGACTTTGCAGCATATGAAAAAGCAGTTGAAAAACATTACAAAGTGTATGCCAAAGTTTTCAATTTTGTTAGAGCAAAAATTCACAAAGACTTTAACTTTTTGAAAGCATTGCCAGACTTTTTGGCAATCTTCCGTTACATGAAAAAGAACGAAGATAGATTTGGAATGGATATCAGAATTGCAGATTTGCTAAAAGTTGCTAAAGCCTAAGAGAAACTAACAGAACTAAATCCTTCTCGGTTTGTTCTATTACTTGCCATGTTGTAATCATAGATTGTTGTAGAATATGCTTGTAGTTCTTCTTTCATTTGATCTAAATTGTCTGCAAGATAGAATCCCGGACAGTCTCCTGTAAATTGATAAGTTGCATGTACACGTGCTTTACCTCCCTCATTTTCTAACCAACTAGCAAATGGGTATAGATAACATACTCCTGGTCTGTCAGGATGCATACTACAGCCTCCCTTATCATCTAAAAATCTACATGAAATGTGAGTTCCATCTTCTTCTGGAGTCTCATCAGTTTTTCTTTTCAGATTGATTGTAGTCATTGTAGTCATTTGACCAGAAGGTCCTGGTTCATCGTATGTTACAGTTAATGTTTCATTTTTGATAAATTCAACAGTGTTTTTGTATTTGAGACCCTTACCAATTGTGATTAGATCATCAGAAGTAAGTGGTAATCTACCCTGTCTATCACAGCAATTATGGCAGTCAGGCCAAAAGCATTTCCATAAGATGTATTTTTTTTCTGAATTAAGAAATGGGACATGAAAAACTACATCTTTGACTTTGATTGCATAGTCAGAAACATCAGTGATTTGACCTAATACGAATTTTCTTAAGATAGGATCAAAATCCCAATCCTTTTCTAGTAAATCTAATGATTCTTGAATTTCTTTTTGAGACAAGTATTCAGTTATAACCGCTTTTGCAGATCTTATTAATGTTGAGTGAAAAAGGAAAATATGCAGCAGCTACAGAAAACAGAAGATTTGTGTGGGCTGAAATTATTTGGCCACTAGTTTTAGAAATTAACGATATTACATTTTCATTAAAACAATTTCAAGAAAAACGTGAAAAAGTCTGTAAAGAAAAAAACACAACGATTACAATTGCATCAAGAGGATTAGTATCTCTTGTTCTAAAAGGAATTTTATTAAAAGAAAATGATACGTATTCAATTCATTACAAATTGATTCCATATATGCGATTAAAAGCAAAATGTGATTATGCAACAGCTATCCATGAAGTTAGAATAAAATAATTACCAGTAGCCCGAGGCAGATTCGAACTGCCGTCTCCGCCTATCCACTCTTGAGATCCAGAGGGCAGAATCCTTGACCACTAGACTATCGGGCTACTTGATAGAAATTCAAGTAATTTAGAATATAATGATTTGGTGAAAATGTTTTTGAGAGAATTTTATCTTGATGCTTGTGCTATACGTTCTAACTCGTGTTTTTTCTTGACTGATGGGGAATTTGAATCATTATTTGCTGCGAGAATTAATTGTTCAGCTAAATGTTCTTCAATAGGTTTAGGATTAGAAAATGTTGCTTCTTTAACTGAATCAGCAATAAATTTCAAAGCCATGTCAACTCTTCTGATTGGAGCAACATCTACAGATACATGGTATGTAGTTCCACCATAAACAATTCTAGTAGTATCCTCAGTTGGAGCAGAAAACTCAACTGCTTTAACTAAAACTTGAACAGGGTTTTGTCCAGTCTTCAATTCAATAATTTCAAAAGCAGTTCGTACAGTGTTGATTAATTTAGTTTTTTTACCAGTCATTCTACCAGTATTTTTTGCATATTTTTTTCCAAAGTGCATTGATTTGTTAATTAATCTCTCAACAATGTTAACTTCACCTTTATTGAATCTCTTTAATGCAGAACGTCCAAAAGTATAAGGTAAGATTTGTTTTCTTAAACAAATAGCAGTCTTTAATCCAGGATCTACAACTTCAATGTTTGATAAATCCCATTTTCTAAATAAAAGCAAATTTTTTGTTTCAGCCATTTCTCTATCTCCTTGGTTTCTCCTTCTTTCCAATAACTAATTCATGTAATGATGTACCGTTAACTTTAGAAACTTTGAATCTAACACCAGGAATATCTCCCATTGCACCACCTTGTGTTGCACCCATTCCTTCAATTGTTACTTCATCGTGTTCATCAATGAAGTTCATTGCACCGTCTCTTGGCAAAAAGGCTGTAACTGATTTACCATTTCTGATTAATTGAACTCTAACACATTTTCTGATAGCAGAGTTTGGTTGTTTTGCTGCAATACCAACTTTCTCTAAAACAATTCCACGTCCTTGTGGTGCACCTCCAAGAGGATCTGATTTTTTATCAATACCAAGTTTTCTTCTTTTGAAAGTAGAAATTGCCCAACGTTGTTTTTTCTTTTTAGTAGTTAGTACTCTACCTGCAAATAATCCTAGTGGTGATTTTCTCATATTCTATAACTCCATTGTTGCCCTTTCAGGACTGTTAATCAATACACTTCCAATATCAAAATATCGTTTAGCTAATAATCTTGCTTTCTCAGCATTTCTACCTTCTCTACCAACTACAATTCCTTTCTTTCTTGGGTCTACCATAACAATTGCCTGTTTTGTCCCATCTGCTCGTGTATTTAATTTTACTTCTGAAATTAATTTATTATTCAATAAATTGGTTAAGAATTTTGCTGGATCTTCATCAAATTCAACTAGTTCAACATTTCGTTTAACCATATTTTGTAAAGATTTGATATGCATTCCACCTTTACCAATGGCTAATCCCATTTTTCCAGTGTTTACTACAAAAATTACTCTATTTTGTTTTTCATCTTCAATACAATCTCTTGCAACAGCACCAGTGACATTTTGAAATAGCGACATCATTCGCATTTGATCTGTTGAAAGTTTGATTGATTGTGCCATTAGAATTCCTATTTATCTCCAGACCAAAAATGTCTCATTTAAACTTAGGTTAAACAAAAAACAATTAGTCATTTTTTTCCTCAGTTTTTGTATCGTTTAAAATTGATTTGATGTTTGCCTCATCAATTGATGTAAATGAAATTGTTGAAATTCTAAATTGTAAGCCACACAATCTACCCAGTGCAACTGAAGTTCCTTGAAAGTTTACGAGGGGGACTTTTTGTTTTTTTGCATCAGATTCAATTTTCTCAAACATTTTTTTGTCTACGGATTGAGATAATACAATTAACTTGGAATTATTTACAGAGTTCAAAACTTCTTTACTACCCATTGTCAATCTATTCTCTTTACGGGCATCCTTCAATGATTTCTCAAGTATTTTACTCATGTAGTTTCCTTATCACGATCGTCTTGAGAGTCCTTTATAGGTTTATTGAAAAAATATTTCTAAGTATAATAAATCATTTAAAAATTATTTTTGATTTTTATAAAATCAATCAATAATTATCGATGATGAGCTTGCAGGGCTCAAAGGTATGAAATCATTTAACGAATTCCACACATAAGTTTCTAAAACATAATTATCAGAGTTTTCAGGAATCCATGATTGAGAAATATCTAAAATTTGATTTGGAGAAAGTTTTCCCTGAATCCAAGATAAAGAAAGTACAGTACCACCAGAGTTTTTAATTTGGAAAAAATAGATGAACTCTTGATCATAATTTAATTGGTTTTCAATTGTTCCAACTATTTGGATTTGTGTTTGAGAAATAAGGGATTCTAAGGGATTACCAAAACTATCAGTAAAAGAAATTGGAGAAGTCTGTATTCGATTAATTGATGAAAGTGAGTGGTCTACAAGAGCAGATGTTTCAATAGATGTTTCATCAGATTTTGAAAAAGGTTTTGGTAATGTATGATCATCATATTTTGCAAAAATACTATCACCAGGAATTGCATGAAGTCGATTTCCACTAGAGGTGTTTGTTGACAAACTAATATTTGCTATAAAGTCACCAGAGCGTTCAGATGTTTCTGTTGCAACAACTTGTATGCCGCCACTGTCAGAATCTGAAAAAACTTCTATTGTAATTGTATCAATTGCTTCAGGATTCAAATTCATATCATGATCAATTACACGAATTTCAACTGAATCATTTGTAAGAAAAATATCCTTTGAAAATTGTATTACCCCCATATTCCATGTTATTGGAATTGATTCAGTTAACACAACACCATCTGCAAATTCAAAAGATATTGTGATGGAATCATTGTTTTCAACTTCTAAAAATCCATTTGTTGGTCCATTACCAGAAGTTTTTGGATTTGTATCAAAATTCCCATCACCATCAACATCATGCAAAAAACCTGTTAGAATTATTTCACCTGAAAAAATTCCAGAACCAGATGAGGTTTCAGTTAACCTATATGGTTTTAAAAAATTTTCACCTGATGAAATTTTAATTGGATGAGAATCAGTTTCACCAATTGAATCAATTTTATTTGAATTGCTATTCCAACTTGGTGCATTAATAGAAATTATTATTTTATCAGTCCACGAATATCCAGGTTTGTCAGTATAGATTGGTGCAAAAGGTTTGTCATAATCAGGAAGGGATTCGGCATAAACAGGTCCTAAAATCAGAAAAAATCCCAATAAAAATTCGTACACAGTACAGATTGATTAAAATCAGATTTAATGTTTGATGATAAATTTTAGGATTTATCAGTAGGCAAAGAGATAGCTAAAATATTATCTCCACGCAACAAAACTTTTCCAAGATTCAAATGTTTTTCTTCAGTAATGTCTTCAGCTTTATCTAATGTTAAATTCATATGAATATCAAAATCTACCAAGTTACCTTGAACAGTTTTGTTATTTCTTAAACGAAGTAAAACACTTTTTCCTTGACAACTGGTCATTAATGTAGAAATTTCATCAGCCATAATTATCACTTAATTCTATTTCTTCTTGCTCACTTGCATGTACAAATCAACAGTACCACTTCCAATTGGAATGTTACTTCCAACAATTACATTTTCAGTGATACCTCTAAGTTGTTCAATTTCTCCTCCAAGTGCTGCATGTGCAATTGTTGGTACAGTAATTTCGAATGCAGCTCTTGCAAGTACACTGTCTTTAGTACCTGCAATACCATGTCTACCAATTTGTTGCATGTAACCACGTGAACACATTAAGTCTGATACTAACATGATGTATCTATCATCGACTTCCAATCCTTGGTCTCCCAATGTATGATTAAGTTCATCTATTAATGCAAATCTTGCAGCTTCAATTCCCAAAGTACCTGCAATTTCAAAGACATTATTTGTTCTAACATTGGTTTTATCAATTCCTTTAACTTCTAAGACTTTAGCAATGTTTGAACCAGTAGTTTGGATTACCCATTCATCATCTTTTTGAACTAATGTTACACGTTCAATGTCTGGAACACCTTTAACAGTAGTATTGAGTACTTTGTTTCTAATTGCAATTGCAGTTGCAGTATCAACTTCTTCAACTAAATTCAAAGTTATCAATTCACCAGTTACCTCCATCTTGAATTTTTTATTAGAAGAAAGTGCTGCTTCAACTTCTGCAATAGAACAACCTCTTTCACGGAGTCTGTTCTCACTTAAAATTAATTTAATGTTTGTAGAATAATCAGTTTCAGTATCAGCAATTAAGGCACTTACTTTAGTTTGCAAAACATTTCTTGCAACTTCAATTGCTTTTTCTCTATTTCCTTTATTTTCTTTTTCTAGGTAAATATCCATAGTTGGAGTAACAGGTTTCTTTCTGGCATCAACTAATTCAATTAATCTTGGAAGACCTAATGTAACGTTTCTTTCTTTAATTCCTGCAAAGTGGAATGTTCTCAAAGTCATCTGAGTACCTGGTTCACCAATAGATTGTGCAGTAACAATTCCTACTGCTTGTCCTGGTTCTACACGTGCTTTATCATAAAGTGAAAGACCTTTCTTACATACTGCTTCAATTCCAGATTTACTAAGACCAGATTTGTTTAATGCATCAGTTACTAGTTTAGTTAATCTTGGACTAAATGTTTTAGTGTATTTTTTAGTTAATGTTTTAATTTCATCTTTTGTTGCTTTTGCTCCAGAATCAACCATAGCTTGTGATGCTGCTAATCTACTTGGATTGAATGCCTCACCATGGTCACTTTTTTGCACATCAATTCCATCTTCACCATAAAGGAATTGAACAATGTGTCCATGAGGATCTCTTACAGTTCCATCATATTCTAATCTAATGTGTTCTAATGCATTGATCAATCTACGTTGCATGTAACCACTTTGTTGTGTTCTGACTGCAGTATCTACAAGTCCTTCTCTACCACCCATTGCGTGGAAGAAGAATTCTAATGCTGTTAATCCAGTTCTATAATTTGATTTTACAAATCCGTGTGCATCAGGATTACTATCATGTTCTTTATAGTGCGTTAATGCACGATTTGCATATCCCTCATTCATTCTGTTACCTCTTCTTGATTGTTGACCTAATGCTCCGGCCATCTGACCTACGTTAAGTGCTGAACCTCTTGCACCAGTAGTTGCCATAATTTTTCCAGCATTACCATCATCAAGTGAATCATTTGCAGTATCACCTGCTTTAACTCTGGCTTTACCTAATTCATTTACAATGTAAGCTTCTAAAGCTTCTTCGGCTTTCATACCTCTTGTAAGTTTCAATGTTCCTTTTTCATATTGGTCAGTCAAATCTGCTACAACATCGTATGTATCACTAATGTCATCTAGAATTTGTTGTTCATTCTTTTCTGGAACTACCAAGTCGCCATAACCATAACTAAATCCATAGTGAGTGATGAATTGTTTTACCATAATTAAGATAGAATTCAAAAAGTTCTTTCCAACTGCGTTGCCATAATCTTTAGTAATTCTGTGTAAGACACTTTCTGGTTCCTCTGCACCAATTGATGTCTTGTCAATTACACCACTGATTAATTCACCGTTTTTAATTACAACATCATTTGCTTTTCCACCAGTACCTTTTGACCATTTTGATGTTAATGTATAATTGAAATCGCTTGGTAAGAATAATGAGAATAGTTGTTTTCCAGTGTATGCAGGGCTGCCATCTTTTGCTTTAGTAGATGGTTTTGGAAGTACGTCAGTATATCCTCCAAGCATTGCATAGTTTGAAAATTCTTGAACAGATAAAATAGTATCATCTTTTGTTAATAGATATGCACCAGTTACAAAGTCTCTTAGGGCACCAATAATTGGACCACCGTATCTTGGTGAAATTAATTGGTCTTGAACTCTCATCAAAAGAATTGCTTCTGCTCTTGCTTCTTCACTTTGTGGAACGTGAAGATTCATTTCATCACCATCAAAGTCTGCGTTGTATGGTGGACAAACAGATGGGTGTAATCTGAAAGTTTTTCCAGGAAGTACTCTTACGTAGTGAGCCATAATTGACATTTGGTGAAGTGAAGGTTGTCTGTTAAACATTACAATATCTCTGTCAGCAAGATGTCTTTCAATTAAATATCCAATTTCAAGTGTTTCTGCAATTAATGAACGATCTTCAACAAAGTCTAATCTAATTTTTACACCATCTGGTCTTACAATATAATTAACTCCTGGGAATTTTTCAGGTCCATTGATAACTAATTTTCGCATTCTTTCAATATTCCATTCAGTTACAATTTCAGGAATTGTTAGTTTCATTGCAACTGCTTCAGGTACACCAACTTCAGACAAATCCAAGTTAGGATCTGGGGAAATTACAGTCCTACTAGAAAAGTCAACTCTCTTTCCAGAAAGGGAACCTCTGAATCTACCTTCTTTTCCTTTGAGTCTTTGTGTTAATGTTTTAAGAGGACGACCAGAACGATGATGAGCTTGAGGAATTCCAGAAACTTCATTGTCAAAATATGTAGTTGAGTGATATTGTAACAAATCAACTAAGTCTTGAACAATTAATGGAGGAGTTCCTGCTTCTTTACTTTCTTTTAATCTCTGATTAACTCTAATGATATCTACCATTTTGTGGGTTAAATCATCTTCAGATCTAATTCCAGTTTCAAGAATAATTGAAGGTCTAACAGTAACTGGTGGAACAGGTAATGCTTGAAGAATAAACCATTCAGGTCTTGCAGTTACAGGGTCATAAGACAATAGTGACAAATCATCATCAATGATTTGTGAGAATCTTTCTCTAATTGTAATTGGTAATAATCTGTGTTCACCAATTTCAGTTTTTTCAACAAAGATAGTTGGTTTTGTAAAGACTAATTCGTATTGCGTTTTTCCACAATGAGGACATTCTTTGGCTTTCTTTGCTTTTTCAATAATTTGTTCAGGAATACGTTTTTGTGAAACAGTTGTGTATGCAGCTCCTTTATCTTTAATTTTTTGGAATGCATTAAGATCTTCTTGTGGAACTTTTAGTCTTGCACAAGAGCGACATGTTGATTGTAGTAATTTGTAGATATTGTCAATAAATGCAATATGTAAAATTGGTTCTGCAAGTTCGATGTGACCAAAGTGTCCTGGGCATCTAGCTGCAGTGTTACCACAAGTTAGACATTTTTGTCCAGGCTCAAGTGTTCCAAGTCTTCCATCCATAAGACCTCCTTGAACTGGCATTCCATCTTCATCATAAGTTTCTGGAGCAGTGATTTCAGCAACAGAATATTTTCTAATTTCAGTTGGAGACCAAACAGAGAAACGAATTCCATCAATTGCTTTAATTGCTTGAATAGACATCTTAGAGTTTCTCCTTTATGAGCAATCTTGGTGCAACGTTTAGACTTTGCATTTCTTGCAATAATAGTTTGAATGCATATGCAACAGATACCGAAGATACTTTAGCTTTATCTCCACAAACTCTACAAACATATTTTCTTTGTTTAACATCATGATAAGCAACTAAACCACATCTTTCACAAACAAAAACATCAGATTTATCAGATTCATCTAACAATCTATCTTTTAGAATCATTGATGCACCATAAGCAATTAAACAATCTCTTTCCATTTCACCAAATCTTAATCCACCGCCTCTAGCTCTACCTTCAGTTGGTTGTTTGGTTAACATCTGAACTTGTCCACGTGCTCTTGCATGTATTTTGTCAGCAACCATGTGATGGAGTTTTTGATAATATACTACACCAATGAAGACATCAACTGGGAATGCTTTTCCAGTTCTTCCGTCATACATTATTTCTTTACCAGAATGTTTGAAATTATGTGCATTCATTACTTCTTTAACTTCATCCATTTTCTCTCCAACGAATGCAGAACCATCAAATCTCTTTCCACGGAATGATGCAGCTTTTCCACAAATGGATTCCATCATCATACCCACAGTCATTCTAGATGGGAAAGCATGCGGATTAATCAAAACATCAGGAGACATACCTTCAGCAGTGTATGGCAAGTCTTCTGCTTTTGCTAAAATTCCAAGTACACCTTTTTGTCCGTGTCTTGAAGCAAATTTATCACCAATTTCAGGAATTCTCATATCTCTTGCTCTAATTTTATACATTTTACCACCTTCGTTAGATTGAGTCATTACAACTGTATCAATAACACCGGCTTCAGAAGGTCTTACGCCAATGGATGTATCTCTTCGATAAGGACCAGATGATTCAAACTCTCTGTATTCTTCCATAAATCTTGGAGGACTAGTTTTACCAATCAAAATATCTCCGCCTTTAACAGGTGACTCTGATGCTACAACACCATCTTCTTCAAGCAATCTATATGCTCTTTCACCTTTGTAACCTCTTACATTATCTTCAGCATTTGGAATTTCAAATGAATCTCTCATTCCACCAGGATATTGTTTTGCTTCAGCATCATAAATTCTAAAGAAGAAAGTTCTACCTAATCCTCTATCAACAGAAGCTTGACTAAGAACAATTGCATCCTCAATGTTGTAACCATCAAATGGTAATACTGCAACTACACAGTTTTGACCTGCTGGTCTATCCTCTAATCCCAAGAGTTTCATTGCTTTTGTATTAACAGCTGGAACTTGTGGGTATAACATAAGGTGTTGTCTAACATATGTACTAGTATTCATCATTGGAGTTGAAAATCCTAAACTTTGTTTTGCCATTGCAGATTCGTATGTATTTCTTGGAGATTGGTTATGTTCTGGATATGGAATTATAGATGCACCAGCTCCCAAAATTGCTGGTGGGAATACTTCAAGGTGTGTGTGTTTCTTTGAATCTTTTTCATCTAATGTAATGTAACAGTTCTCTTCTTCATTTGCATCAATCATTTCTAAGACACCCATTCTTAACAAGTCATTCCAAGATAGTAATTTCTTTGAGATTTTATCTAAAAGATCTTGAGTGAGTAATGGTTTGTTATCTTTGATAATAATTAATGGTCTTAAAACTCGTCCAGCATTACAATTAACATATAATCTTCGAGTAGCCTCTTTATGTTCATCAGATTTATGGAATGAAACTCCAACGTGTGGATGGATTTTTGAATTTCTTCTAAGGTCTCTAAGGGATTCTGCTAATTCAAGTCCATCTTTATAATATCCAATTAATCTTCCATCAACAAATATTCGAGTTCCATCTTGTTTCAAATCATCTTTAGCATCAAAGAAATGTACAGTTCCAAGATCATATAATTTCTCAACAATTTCCTCAGAAGGAACATTTACTGAAATGATTCCAGATAATGCAAGATTTTTTACCAATCCACAGTTTGAGCCTTCTGGTGTTTCACTAGGACAAATTCTTCCAAAGTGTGTTGCATGCAAATCTCTTGCTTCAAAGTTTGGTTGAGTTCTACTAAGTGGTGATTGAATTCTTCTAAGATGACTGATAGTTGATAGATAGTTTGTTCTATCAAGTAATTGTGTAACTCCAACTCTACCACGACCCCAGTTTCCTGTTGCAATAGCATTGTTTAGTTTATCAGTAATAATTCCGGGACGAATTGATGCAGCGACTGCATTAATTCCACGTTTTTGACCTGAACGCTCTAATTGATATTTCATATCTCTTACCAAGTTTCTAAATGCAGTTCTAAACAAATCTGCAAGCATCTGTCCTGCAAATTTGATGACTTTGTTTCCATAATGATCTTTGTCATCAGGAGTAATCCAATTTAGTTTTAATTCTAATAATTTACAGGCTGCTTCTCCTAAGAATTGTGCTTTTTCTTTTCTGTTTTCAGGATGTTTTCCTAAATGAGGCAATAGACCCCAGTCAAGTAAAGTTTCAGCACGTTTAATTTGGAATTCTTCTAACATTCCAGGTGCAATTCTTTTACTGATGTAAACAATAGCATCTTTAGCTGTAGGAACATCTCCTGCTTTTTCAAAAGAGCCTTCTAATTCATCTTGTAGTTCATCAACTAATGAAACTACTGAAGCAATTTCTTTATCAGACTCTAATCCGAGGGCTCTCATTAAAGTAACAACTGGAATGTCTACAGGAGAACCTGGAATTCTTGCAACTATCAATCCATCATTTTTCATTACAAGTTCTAATTTTGCACGGTAACCAACAATTGAAGAATAAACTTTTGCTTTGAAAACAGTATTTCCACCAACAAGTTCTCTATCTACAATAATTTTATTGTAAGAAAGATCTTCTAATCCAACAATTACTCTTTCTGAACCGTTAATGATAAAGTAGCCACCAGGATCATTTGGATCTTCACCATGTTCAATTAATTTTTGATTAGAGAAATTATTCAAAATACATGCATTAGATTTTGCCATAACTGGTACATCACCAATATGAACAAATCTTGATTCTAAAATTTTGCCATCTTCAACAACACTAGCTTCCATCATTACTGGTGCAGAATAAGAAACATTTCGTAATCTTGCTTCAGCTGGTGTAATGTGAGTAATAGAACCATCAAGTTCCATCATTCTTGGTTGTTGAAGTTTTACTTTTCCTAATTGAATTTTATATGGATATTCAGCATTTTCAATATCAATTTGTCCAACTTCATTTATGATACTTTGAAGTCCTCTTTCTAAAAATTCATCAAAAGAATTAAGATGTTGACGTGCAATACCTTCACGTTTTAAAATATCTTGAATAACTGGCCAACGTTTGTTTGAAGGATCAGCCAAGTCTAGACCTCCACCACATATCGATAGTAGAGACTCTCACCAGCAGTTGGACTATTTCTAGTGATTTTTATCATATCACCAGGTTTTACACCAAGTCCCATAATTGCAGGATCATTTACAAAAATTAATGGTAATTCTGTTGGTTTACAATTGTATTTTTTTAAAACTTCTTCAGCTTCTGATTTAGGAATGATTTCATGTTTTGGAACATAAACATGATCTGGTACTAAAATTTGGTTTTTCTTAATTGCCATTTAAGAAGCCCCCAGATCGAACATTAAATGTAATAGTAAATAATACACACAAACTGAAAAAAATCACGTTCAGGTTAATATATATCTAATCTGAAACTTCAAATCAAGAAATTATTTTCTTATTGACTCTATTTGCAATATTAGCAGCAATTCCACCAGCAGCAATTCCATTATCAATATTTACAACAGATAATCCCAATGAACAGCTTTGTAACATAGATGCTAAAGCTGCAATTCCTTTTTCACCATATCCATATCCAACTGATGTTGGAATTCCAATAATTGGTATATCTACCAGAGTAGAAACCAAAGTGGCTAAAGCCCCCTCCATTCCAGCTGCAACAATAATACAATCAACATCTTCTTCTATCATTTTCTTTAAAATTGGAAATATTCTTTGAATTCCAGCAACTCCAACATCATAACTTGTGATACATTTACAATTCATTGCTTCACACATTAATCTAGATTCTTCAGCAACTCCTATGTCAGAAGTTCCAGCCGTCAAAATACCAACTTTTCCTCCTTGGAATTTAATTGGTTTTTTAAATATCAAAATAGTTGATGAATTTTTCCCTGTTGAGATTTTAACTTTTAATTTTTTTACGAACAAAAGTAATTTTTTGTAATCCTCTTTTTTGATTCTTGAAACAAGAACAGAATTAGTTTTTTCCAGAGTCTTTTTAATGATTTTTTTAATATCATCTAATTCCTTAGTTTCTGCAAAAATTACTTCTGGAACTCCCCTTCGTTTACTTCTATTAACATCAATTTTTGCAAAATTTTCGACTTCCTCAATTGAATATAATGTTAAAAGTTTTTTTGCATCTTTGGTAGAAATTTTTCCAGATTTTACGGATTCTAAAATTTCATTGATTTTCAATAATTATAATAATTGATATCTATACTAAAATGCTTAGATTTCAATACCAGAAAGTGCATCTTTGACATTAGCGACACCTTTGTCAAACATAGTTCTTTCTTCATCATTAAGATCTAACTCAATAATTTTCTCTACACCATTTTTACCAATTACAGCAGGTACACCAATTGTAACATCAGAATGACCATACTCACCATCAAGATAAGTTGCTACTGGAATTACTTGTTTTCTATCTCTAACTACTGTTTCAAGAATTGCAGAGATTGCATTTCCTGGTGCATGTACTGTGGCACCCTTTAATTCAATTACTTTAGCTGCAACTTGTTTTGTGTTTTGAACAATCTCATCTAATTTTTCTTTTGGCAAGAATGATGAAAGTGGAATTCCAGAAACTGATGAAAATCTTGGTAAAGGAAGCATATTCTCTCCATGTTCACCAATTACTAATCCTCTAATTGAATCTCTGGAATGACCAGTAGATTCATGAATAAATTGCCTAAATCTTGATAAATCTAACATTCCACCCATTCCAAACACTCGATTTCTATCAAATCCAGATACTTTTTGAGTAATGTAGGCCATTGGGTCTAATGGATTTGAAACTGGAATAATCATGGAGTCATCTGCATATTTTTTGATATTTTCTGTTACACTTTTTACAATTGAAGCATTAATTTTTAGTAAATCCATTCTTGTCATTCCTGGTTTTCTGGCAGAACCTGCTACTACTACTACAATATTTGATCCTCTAATATCCTCATAATCATTTGAACCCTTTACTTCTACATCAATACCTTGTTCAGATAACATGTGATTGATATCCATGGCTTCACCTTGTGGTAATCCTTTTGCAACATCAAGTAACAAGATTTGATCATCCAATTTCTTTAATGCGGAAAATAAGGCTGCATCTCCACCTACTTTACCAGATCCAATAATTGTAATCATGAAAATCAGTGCTAAATTTGAAATTATAAATCTAATGAAATAGTCGAAATATTAGGCGAATTTATAAGCATTTTTGATAATTTTTAATCATGGTTATTGTCGTTGATCCACAAATAGCAGGAATTTCAGGAGATATGCTTTTGTGTTCTTTAGTGGATTTAGGAGTAGATAAAAATCAGATCGTGGAAGGAATAAAAAAAATAGAAAAATTTCTACCAGATTCAAAAATTAATAAAATAGATTTTCAAAAAATTCAAAAAAATGGAATTGAATCAACTGAATTAATCTTAGAAATTGATGAAAATATTTCTGAAAGAAAAGGAGTTGAAATAAAAAATGCAATAATTAATTCTGTAAATGAATTACAGCTTTCACATAAAGCAAAATCATTTGCAGAATCATGCATTAATTCTTTAATTTCATCAGAATCTAAAATTCATGGTATTTCTGAAGATTCAGTTCATTTTCACGAGGCATCAAGTATCGATACACTGATAGACATAGTTGGAGTAACTCTTGCCTGTGAAAAATTGAAGTTATTTGAGGAGAAAATTGTTTGTTTGCCAGTATCAGTTGGAAGTGGAACTGTTAGTTTTTCTCATGGGACAATGTCTAATCCTGCAAGTGCAGTTCTCCAAATTTTCAAAAATTCTAATTTAACAATTAAAGGAAATAATGCAAATGAAGAGTTAACAACTCCAACCGGAGCTTGTATTTTAGTAAATTTGACAGATAATTCAGTGGAACATTATCCTTCAATGAATATTAGTTCAATTGGTTATGGTGCAGGTCAAAAAAATTTTGAGTCATTCTCAAATGTATTAAAAATTGTTCAAGGAAATCAAAGAAAAACGGAGATGGATGCAGTTAAGATTCTTGAGACAAATGTTGATGATGTTTCAGGAGAGATTTTAGGATATTTGATTGAAAAAATTATGAAGGTAGGGGCAAAAGATATTTCAATTTATCCAGGAATTACAAAAAAAGGAAGACCAACTAACTTGATTTCTATAATGTGTGATGATGAAAAAATTGAAACAATCACAGATATTTTAGTATTGGAAACTGGTACTTTAGGAATCAGAATATTAGATTCTAATCGGTTAATTGTTTCTAGAACAAATCATAGTTTCTCATTAACCTTTGAAGGTAAATCCTTTGAAATAAATTATAAAAAATCAACTTACAAGGGAAAAACTCACTTTAAAATAGAATTTGAAGATTTGAAAAATATCTCTGAAACTCTGGATAAACCTATTAGAGATGTTGAATTATTTTTGAGAAAAGAAATTGAAAAAATGGAAGATCTGCAATGAGTAAATTAAATAATTTAGTAGAATGGTTTGCAGATAAAAATAAAGTAATGATTGCATTGTCAGGTGGAGTAGATAGTGCTGTTGTTGCATATGCTGCTTTTCAAGCATTAGGAAGTTCTGCAATTGCAGTTACTGCAGATTACAAAACTTTGTCACAAGAAGAACTTCTATCAGCAAAGCAAGTTTGTTCAGAAATAGGCATTGAACAAATGATTTTAGATTATAGTGAATTAGAAAATGAAGATTTTGTAAAAAATGACTCAAATCGGTGTTTTCATTGTAGAATGGAGTTAGGAGATCATTTAATCAGACTAGCTAAAACACATAGTGTAGAAATCATAGTTGATGGAACCAATATAGATGATTTAGGCGATTATCGTCCAGGAATTCAAGCCCTAAAAGAATATGGGATTCGAAGTCCACTTGTAGAAACGAAATTTATCAAATCAGAGATTCGAAGTATTGCTAAATCTGTTGGATTATCTGTTCATGATAGACCAGCAAATTCATGTTTGGCATCTAGAATTCCTTGGGGTCAAAGAGTAACTGCAGAAAGACTAACACGAATTGAATTAGGCGAGACTCTTGTAAGACAAATTACCAACCTAAAACAAGTTAGGGTAAGAGACATTCAAGGTTGTGCTAAAATTGAAGTGGATAAAGAAAGAATATCAATTTTTAATGAGAACATCATTAATCAATTAAGTGAAAAATTGAAAGTGATTGGATTTACTTCCGTTGAGATAGATAAAGACGGATACAGACCTGGAAAAATTAATGTGATTTCAAATTGATCTACTTAGATAATGCAGCATCAACACAAATTCATGATGATGTATTAAATTCAATGTTACCATATCTTAAAGAACAATATGGAAATCCATCATCAATACATAGACAAGGAAGATTAACACGTAAAGCTGTCAATAAAGCACGAAAGCAAATTGCATCTATTATTAATGCAGACCCTGCAGAAATTTTGATTACATCTGGAGGAACAGAATCTAACAATACAGCACTAAATGGAATTTCATCACAATTTCCATCTAGTCATATTATTACAACATCTATTGAGCATGATGCAGTTTTAGAACCTTGTAAAAAATTGAATTCTAAAGGATTCAAAGTAGATTATCTACCAGTAGATAAATTTGGTATGATAAGTATATCAGATTTACAGAATATAATTTCAGATAAAACAAGCCTTGTATCAGTGATGTTTGGAAATAACGAAGTTGGAACTATTCAACCAATTCAAAAAATTGCCAAAATTTGCCATGAAAATCAAATTATTTTTCACACAGATGCAGTTCAAGCTGTAGGAAAGGTTCCCGTAGATGTCAAAGAATTAGATGTGGATTTACTATCAATTTCATCTCATAAACTTCACGGACCTAAAGGAATTGGTGCATTATACATCAAAGATGGAGTTAAGATAGATCCTATGATTTTAGGAGGAGGACAAGAATTCAGATTAAGATCTGGGACTGAAAATGTTGCAAATATCGTAGGATTTGGTCAAGCATGTGAAATTGCACAAAATCATTTAGATGAAAATATTTCATGGATAAAAAAACTTCAATCTCAACTAGTCAAAAAAGTATTAGATGAAATTCCACAAGTTACTTTCAACGGTCATGTAGATTCTAGATTAGACAATAATGCTCATTTTACATTTTTAGGAGTTAATGGTGAAGATCTCATAATCAAACTTGATGAATATGGAATTGCAGCATCCACCGGTTCAGCATGTTCAGTTAATACCCAAAAAGCATCACATGTTTTAGAATCAATGGGATTTTCTTTGGAGCAAATTACAGGTTCTTTACGATTAACTGTAGGAATTTTTAATACTGAAAATGAAATTAATGAAACTGTAGGAATTCTCAAAAAAGTTATTGAAGAACTTCGTGCAGTTTCACCATTCAAAGAAAAATATTCTTTTGAATCTAAAAATTAAATTTTAATTTGAAATCTATTTCGAGTTAGTAGAACCGATGACAAAATTCCTACTGTTAAAATTATCATAACAATTGTACCAAATTCTGGAATTACATAAGTTCCAATGATTTGGATTTCAGAATCACCCTCTTCAAAATTAATTGTTAATGTTCTGATTTCAGAATAAGTTGTTTCTTCTTGGTATGATGTTTCAACAATATCACCATTTTGCTTTTCAATCAAAATTATAAAGACTTCATCTTTTCCATTTTGCTTTTCAGCATCAATATATTGTCTAGGTAAATCTAAAATAATTCTTCCATCATCAGATGCATTAATTTGTAACACTAATCCAAAAATATTTTCATCAATGGAAATGTCGGATAATGTTCCACCTCTAACAGTATAAGATAAGTCAAATGTTCCACTATTTCCTGCATCTACTTCAAACATATCGGTAGTTGTTAAAATTGCAGATTCAGGTGTATACAAAAAAGAGGTTTCAGCAATATTGCCCTCACCATAAGTAACTTTAACATCATACTGACCCTGATTTGTCCACAAACTACCCTCTGCTATAATAGCGTAAGAGTAATTTCCATCTAGAGATACTTGTATTTGTGCAATTTCAACCATGTTTCCATCTTTGAATAATTGTAGTGTTACAGGAGTTTGGCCTATGATTGTTTCAACATGTCCAGAAATCACAATTGTGTCACCCTCATCATATGTAGTATTATCAGTTTGAACAGAAATTAAATTTCCAGATGCAAAAACAGTTCCCACTGGTATCAGTATCAAAATAATTAAAATAGAAAATATCTTAACATGCATAGTTTTTCAAAGAGAAATTTGTATATCTCTTTTACTATTAAAAATAAAAAATGAAAAAAAGTTGTAATTTTTAGTATCTTGGAACGATGCTAAGTCTTGATTTTGCAGAAATTGCAACTATTGAGATAATTGCGACTGCTAGAATCATGGCTGCAATTGTACCAAACTCTGGAACTACAAAGGTACCGATAATTTCAATTTGTTCAGTTTCTGCTCCAAATGGAACGATAACTGTGTTACCGTTAATTTCTGCATCATCTGATTCCTCGCCATCAACTAATACCATAAAGATACCTTTTTGTGTTGATGTTGAAGGACTGATTGTCAATACACCATCATCCATTGCGTGAATGTTAATGATGACTGAATTATCATCTAGGTTTACTGTTGCACTTGTGACATGTCCACCTGAAATATCATAAGAAGTACAATTACCTCCAATGCTTACTTCACTTGAACCACAAGTAGTAGCTAAATTTGTGCGTAATTGAGGTGCAGGAATTTTTACATCTATGAAATCAGCGTAAAATTTATCAGATTGTGGCAATAAAATAAATCCTACAGAAGAAGAAGAAATTTCTTCATTTAATTTTATGGGGACTAATTCATTGATATTCATATCACCAATGTCAATTGTAGAAATTTGAATAATTCTGTCAAAAACATCGTAAAAAGCAAGATATACAGAGGTTTCAGAAGTTTGAGAATCTCCATTTCTCAAAATGCCTGAAAAAGAAAAGGTATAGCTAAAATCATTTGAATTAGTGATAGGCTCTATTGAAATATCAGTTATAGAAATTTTTAATGATTCATCTTGGGTTTTGGAAGTTTCAAATGTTAAAATTTTTGTGTAAACGTCCACAATATCAGAATCAGGGTTTTCTGAACGTATTACAAATGGAGAACTACTAGATGGAGGAAGTACATCGAGTATGGTACTTCCTTCTTTAATTTCTAAAGGATCAGAGTTAAACTCGTCATAGAAATATGCTTGAACTTTAACATTAGTTACAAAAGACAGAGGATCATTATTTTCAACTACTCCAATTACAACGGTATATCCTTCAGAGTCTTGATAGACATAATTTGTATTCGAATTTGTTGAAACAGTCAATGTAGGATTAGTATCAGTATATTCTTGTGAAAAGGATTGAGATGCTGGAAATAGGATCAAGATAAAAATAATTCCAAAAATTAATTTTTTCATTAAAATATGATTGTTAAAACCATTAATCAAGCATTACTACTTACATTAACGTACAAAAAAGGCAACAACGTTAAACCTAGTTTACACTGATTAAAAAGAAGAAAAAGAAATTAAAAATGGA
>Ga0207992_1000083_pt1 | contig 54728 bp, 32 predicted proteins | sample ETN02SmetaG_FD_185788 | JGI IMG/M metagenome (GOLD analysis project Ga0207992, IMG submission 185788) | Marine microbial and viral communities from oxygen minimum zone, Eastern Pacific Ocean - ETNP2014F10-02SV255 (SPAdes) (version 2) | ecosystem: Environmental > Aquatic > Marine > Oceanic ...
TCATGGTGAATATCCACAAGAACGCTTTCGAGACTGCTGAGAAGTACGGCATGCCAGGAAACTACGTCGCTGGTGCAAATATTGCCGGTTTCCTGAAGATCGCAGAGTCTACGATGGCTCAGGGAATTCTCTGATACTCCTCATCTGGGTCCTCTTCTCTCTCATTGTATATCGAGAATAGAAAGTATCCCCCTGCAGACGCTGCTATTGCTAAGGCGATTAGGGCGGGAATAATTGTGAAACCATCTTCATCATCGGCCATCGTCCAATTCACACTCTGACTAGTCGTCTGCCCCCCTCCGAATGCTAACTCATCCACGAGTTGAGTCGGTGTCAGAATCCTGCATGAAATCGAGTCCTCACCCGGGACCGATACCCTCCAGCTGAAAGAAATCGTAACCTTCTCCCCCGGTCCTATTACTGCGTTAGGGTATGAAGGCGAGATATGCGCCGTAGCATCAGTACTGACATCCTCACAATTGATTGCCAATGATGCAGCAGCAGACCCGGAATTGGAGATCTCAGCATCAACATTAACAGAATCGCCGACGACTGCTTCGCTCAGTGCCCCATTTTCTCCGACCACAGAAAGACTATCCCAAATCACCATCGGAGTCCCGCTTTCCACCTTTACTTCAGAATCCCAGACAAGTTCGAATTGCCCCCCTCCATAGTTACCAATGCCCGACTCCTCTGGATTCCATGCAGTTCTGTAGTCTGTAATGGTGACAATCGCCTGCTCACTCCAGATCGGGTTTTCCTCCCAAGTGTTGTCTTCTGACCATGCTATCTCGACCACTCTCTCCTTTCCCCCATCGATTAAGGAAACCCCCATGCCATCACTGAAGCCCGGATATTTAGGAAATTTGTGCATCCCGACAATCTCGTATGCGACATCCCACGAATCGAAGGAAAGACTCTGCCCGGACAACCTCCTCTCCCACTTGTCGGTCAATCCGCCAGAACCACTCACACCTTCCTCCCAGATGATTGATGAATGTGCCCTGGCCCTGATGTCATGGTCGTCTGTGCTGTTTGTGAATTGCGTATTTCCCCCTAGATGAATTCCTGCATCATCACTAGTCAAAATGACCGGTCCGACCCTATCAAGAGATGAATCGTTGATGTGGACACTTCCTGACGTGGAGATTTGTCCCCCGAATACCGAAGAGGCAATTGACTCCATGGAACCAGCAATATCGATAGTGAAACCAGGTTCGCCATAAACCATCATATTTCTATGGGAGAAATCTGCAGCATCGACCCAGATCCTCTCTTGGCCATCCTTCTCAACACTGATCTCGCTAAGTGAGATCTGGCAAAGCGGGCCAGTCAAACCCACCCAAGTTTCCACCGGGCCGCTTCCGAGCGGAATGAAATCCTCATCGCCACTTAGATCCTTTGTCTCGTTTCCAAAATGAGCAATTACGCCGTCAAGCGTGAATCCTTGAATCGGTCGCACATACATCCTAACATTCTGTTCGGAGGATGAAGAGGCCAAAACTGCTGACCTGTTCCCTTCGTCACAATATCCGAATCCGGCCAACCCAGATGGTGGTTGGCTTGCAATTAATGCCGAATTCTCCAGAGACAACGAGGATATTGAATCGACGTAGATATTGACTCCACTGCTAATATCTGCTTGCGAATTAACGAAAGACAGTGAACCCCCGTTTACCACTCTGACATTCTGTGACAGCGCCATCTCGTCCGACCAAGTCATGTTCGACTCGATGATGATGTCATCCCCTTCCGCTACAGCATTACTCGGAATGAGGGTCACCGAGAATAATAGTACGAGGCACAACATAATCGGATTTCTTCTGTTCATTGCCAATCCGTCCTGACAGAGGGCCATGAATATCACCCCTCCGGGCTCAATCTTCCCACAGATTTTCCACTCTCATAATCGTGCGAAGGTTCATCCTCCGAATTTCACTGCCAAAGGCATGTCATCGGACTCACTTCCTTGGGATGACCCCCTAATCGCACCACTTCTGGTGCTTTGGCTATACCTCCCAGGATATCTTTCCAACACTGCAGCAATGCTAGGGGGGAAGTGGATCCCAGATTTGACAGGAATCCCCGTTTTCACTATTGATGGGGGGCGGGTGATGTCAGATGGGAACCGAGTTTTGGGTGATGGAAAGACTTGGAATGGCCTAATTGGAGGGATCATAGGGGGTGGTCTATTAGGGGTCCTAACTCATTCAATTGCGAATGGAAATACGGTTGATTCTGCTCCATTCCTCGACCCCCTCTCGACATATGGGGCGAACTCCTCGGAGATCTCGGATGCGTGGTTCTACTTTGGAGGAGATTCGGTTACGGCATTCACAATCGGCTGTGTACTTGGATTGGGTTGCATGGTAGGTGACTCAGCTGGTTCCTTCGTCAAGCGAAGACTCGGGCACAAGAGGGAAGGAAGCGTCAGCTCAAAGGCCCCGTTGCTTGACACCATCCCTTTCGCAGCCTCTGCTTTTGTCTTCGGACAATTCCTACTCGCACCGTCCATTGTGGGTAGCTCCGAACTCCTGATGGGGATGGCACTGCTCCTCTTTGCAACGCCAATTCTACACAGGTCCTTCAACATCATTGGATATCGATTGGGGCTCAAGTCAGTGCCATACTAGGCAACATCTCATGTGCAATCCATTATCACTAGAATAGCGAGCGCGAATCATGGCCGGAATGGAAGTACTGGTGGTTGGCTCCGGTGGCCGAGAACACGCATTGGCGCTGGGGCTTTCTCAGAGCGATTCCGTTTCTTCAGTCCACTGCACACCTGGAAACGCTGGCACATCGATGGTTGCTACCAATCACGATATCCCAATTTCTGATATCGAGGGAATCATCAGTCTAGCAAAGGAATTGATGGTATCATTGGTTGTTGTTGGTCCCGAGGCACCACTAGTGAATGGACTATCAGATAGGCTAAGACAGGAATCAATACCCAGCTTCGGGCCTCATTCCGAGGGGGCACTCCTAGAGGGGTCCAAGACTCATGCAAAGAAGATCATGGAGTCACTCGGAGTCCCAACAGGGAGATTCGAGAGGGTTGACGAAATTGCCTCAATAGAGTCCAGCCTGGAATCATTTGAACCTCCTTGGGTCATCAAGAGAGACGTACTCGCGGGAGGAAAGGGAGTAACTGTTACCTCCTCAAGAAAAGAGGCGCATGAAGCACTGAGAAATGGGATTGAAACAGATGGTTTTGTCCTCATGGAAGAGCACCTCTCAGGAGAGGAGGCCTCAGTCCTAGTGATCATGGACGAGTCTGGTTATGTGATGCTTCCAGCAAGCCAGGACCACAAGAGAGTTGGAAACAATGACGAAGGCCCAAACACCGGGGGCATGGGTGCGTATGCGCCTGCTCCAGTCGCAACACCATCAGTATTGGCCAGGACAAGGGAAGAGATAGTAGAACCAATGCACCATCATCTAAGAAATTCGGAGATACCCTATCGCGGCTGCCTATACGTTGGCCTGATGATTGATGAGGATGGAGCTCCGAGTGTTGTCGAGTTCAATGTGAGGCTGGGAGATCCGGAGGCCCAAGTCACCATTCCTTTGTTCCAGTCAGATTTGGGGCTGGTTCTTCTTGCTGCTGCGCAGGGAAACCTTGCAGATATTGAAGTCGAATTCAAAAAAGTCCACGCTGCAACAGTTGTCCTAGCATCAGAGGGATATCCCGAGAATGTTTTTTCGGGTAGGCTGATAGAAGGCTGGGATGCGACAATAGAAGAAGGCCATGTTCTCGGTTTTGTCCATCTTGCCGGAGCAAGCAGGAAGGATTCAGGAGAACTAATTTCAACTGGGGGGCGCGTACTCTCGGCGACTGGAATCGCACCTACACTTGGTGAGGCATTGGAGGCCTCATACCAGATAATCGGGGGAATCGAACTGGAAGGCTCCCATTATAGGGAAGACATCGGTTTTCGTGCACTTCCGTGATGAATAATAAGCACCAATCTAGGGGCTCTCTTCCCGATCCGTTCTACGAACGGTTAAAACAAGCGTTTTGGTCGGCGCGATGCTGAGTTATTGGCAAATAGGTCCGGTGGATGGGATGGAAGAGGAGAAAGATAGCCTTCAAGTTGCTCAATTCAACAACCTTGCTGCACCCGTTGCAATTACTCTGGCACTGCTTGGTTTGACTATTTTCGCTTCCTCTCTGGAAGGCAGAGACGTTGACGGCGACTTCCTCTCTACAGCCATCATAATCTCACTATCAGTGCTAATGCCAGCATGTATTGGCAGGTCTTCCTGGCTGATTCCTCTTGATTCCGGAGTCCTGCGTGTCGGCGCTATCACTCTCGCCGTATCGCTAATAGGAATAAGCGCAAATTTAGCAGCCCCAGAAAATTTCAACCATATGTTCGTCGTCACATTCGTATTCGTTGGATTAGCTTCAGCGGCCCTAAACGAATCAGAGCGATTTGAAGAGTCTGCAATCTTCCTCTCAATAGTTCTGGGAATGCGTCTTTCTGCATTGTATGCAGGAGGGCTCATTATCGCTCAAAGTGACTCTCTCGCTATAATAGACACAGTCAGGGAATCAATCGGAGCTGCATTCTTCTCATTCTGGCTCTCTTCAATGTCACTTGGTTTCCTTGTGATGGTCGGACTAAGGGGGACAATCGAGAATCGGGGCAAGGGGGATCTGATGGCCAATCTTCCAAACATTAGGGATAGCCCAGAGGTGGGGATATACGCGTCCCTAGTCTTCGCTAGTTTCTTGGTCCCACTAATCTGGATCGGCCAGATTGCCTCTCTCCAGGATTTCTCTCAGCAGAACCACATTGGATTGGCATGGGCATCATTCTCTGCATTAGTGATTTTCATTCATGCATTCTTCAGAGCAGAGGGGTGGCATGTATTGGGTGCACTACTGGCAGTGAACTGGATTCTTTACTCCATTGGCCATATTCATGAGATTGGGAACGAACTACCATCCTTATTCTCCGAGGACGGATTCATTGGCTCCTTTACATGGTTCTTCCTGTGGTTCTGGATGAACTTCTTCACCCTCTTCTTTGCTTCCAGAGGGGTTTTCGGAGATATCGCCCCTAGGAGGGAGAGGAGTGGATTCAGAGTCTGGTGGGATGTCAACTCCTACGCAGTGATGGTTTCTCTTGCGTTCTTGATAGCACTCATCGTCAGGACCGCATGGAATGTAATCCCTGCAATGAATGCGGATGGAACCGGGCTATGGGACATGACGGGTGGTTCCGACCCTTGGTACATGAAGAGAGTAGTGGACTACGTTATTGCCGAGCGGAGCCATCTGATTTTCGATCATGATAGGGCTTACCCAACCGGGGGGATTAATCCAAGGCCCCCGCTATTCTCCTGGTCCCTAGCCCTAGGTGGTTTGGGGCTCTCTTGGATTCTTGAGATTCCAGCTGAACAAGCAGTGTGGTGGTCCGTGTCGGCTCTACCAGCATTTTACGGCGCTCTCATAGTCCTCCCAGTTGCTGGGATAGCCTCACGCGCACACAGCAGGAGGGCTGGCATCATTGCAGCATGGCTGATTGCCCTAATGCCGGGTCACATGGGCCGCTCAACATTCGCAATGTCGGACCACGACTCCTTCGCGATGCTTTTCCTGGCTATCGCATTCTACTACTGGATCAGGGCGATCCAGCATATCGATCACAATAAAATCTTCAAGTCAACCAGCGTAAACCCTCTGTACATTATCGCAGGAATGAGGGAGACGTGGAAGAGGAACCCTTCATTGATGGCAAATGCATCAATGGCCGGAATCGCTTTCTCAATCATGGCCCTCGGGTGGAAAGGATTCGTTTACGGCCCGGGAATCCTCTTCCTAGCTTACTCATACCAAGTTTCGATTAACATATTCAAAGGAAGGGATAGCCTACAATTCACCTCTGCGGCTCTTCAAATGATGCTAGTCGCTATCCTAATACCGACTCCATTCTATGCCTGGCCGGGGATGAATCTCCTTTTCGCACCCAGTGGAATGCAGCCTATGTTCTACATAATCGGGTTCACATTCGCCATGGGGTGGGTGTCTAGCTCATTCAGGGACAAGCCTTGGCTGTTGGTAGTCCTAGGGGGTAGCGCATTATTCGGTTCGATCCTGGCGGTGCTATACATTCTCCAAGTTAGAGACCTTTTCAATGGATGGGACATTCTCTTTACCGGTGGTTTCTACTTCTCCAAGAACAAGATATTCCTCACTATCGGTGAGGCGCGTGCTCCAGAGAGGGGGGTTCTTTTTGCATCCTATGGCCCCATAGTGGCTCTAATCGCAATAGGTTGCGCATTCTTGCTATTGTGGAGGGGTAGTAGAAAGAATAAGTCAGAGCTAACTCTTCTGGGACTCTGGACCATTATCGCCACATACATGGCATGGTCAGCTGGTCGTTTCATAATCAACGCCACCCCAGTAATTGCAGCAGTAGGGGGAATTGGGATTTCCATGCTATGGGGGGCAGCGAGTTTACCAGCTTTCACCAAGGTATGGAGGAACTCTGGGATCGGGACTCCAAGGACCCGTTTCAGGTCTCTATGGCCGGCTACTAAAGCACGCCCAGGAGTTCCGGCCATGGTCATGGTTTTACTCCTCATCACATCTCAACACGCGACTTACGGGATAGATGCTGGAATCCCAAGAGGGGATCAATCTGCAAACGAAATCGATCAGAGCCTATACGACATTGTCCCGGACATTCTGAGGCAAGACTTGCTAGGACTCTTTTCAGTCATGAATAGCGAAACTTACGACCAAAGCGATTCTGGTCTATGGTACATGGGTACTTTCGGCCCAAGCTTCAATTCACCGGGCTGGAATGAGGCATACGAATGGCTCTCCCAGCAAGATAGTGAAACATCATTCAGCGATCGTCCCGCCTTCGTTTCCTGGTGGGACTATGGTTTCCAAGCCCTGGCTTCCGGACAGCATCCCACGGTTGCCGACAACTTCCAGTCTGGAATACCAAACAGTGGGGCAATGCTACTATCGGGAGGTCAGGAAGATACAATTTCTCTGTTCATAACAACCTTGGCGATGGGTGACAAGAGCACCAACAGTGGCCAACTCGGTGAATCCTTCCTATCCGTCTTAGACGGGCACATGACTCCGGAACAGGTCCAGGAGTTCGAAGCTATCATTTCCAACAACAACAAGGGGTTCGTCCAAGACCGTTTGATGGCTGTAGTTGCGCAATATGGAGATGCCGAATTACTCCAGGGTGAACCCCTGGACAGTAACGGTCTGACATGCTCCGATCCTTGTTTGGATACCTATGTTGTATTGGTAAACGGCGAACCATTCGGCGAAGCCACCACCAATTCATCCGAGGCAATGGCTCTCTTCAACCAGTCTCGAGGGTCATCATCCACGTTCGAGTTGGCAGAATTCGATGACGCAAGTCACTACGATATGGCGGGATACCGATATACCAGAGACATCATCGACGACTACTCTGATCTCTCGACCGCGCTCCACAGGGCCAATGCCAAGTTCGGAATGGCTCGTGCATTCCTGATAACGGCCTTCTCGCTCGATGATCTTGTACAGATATATGATGGCATCTCATCAATCACGTACGAGGACTCAGATTACGAAGAGTCCTATGGGGGCACAACCTCAAGGAACCACGAGATTCGGTACTTCGCTGTGGATAACCGGCTATATCCCCTCGGAGGGAAGCTATACCAGGAATATCAGTCGTACCATAGGGGACAAACCACTGGAATATTCCATGCTCCAACTGGTCTTTCTGGACTGGACATGGACTCCTACATTACAGAAACAATCGAAACAAACCAGGGTCCGATGTCCGCGGAGGATTTCCAAACCAAGTACTTGGAGGACCTCAAGTCTCAGGCTTCCGGGGCATCTACTGGCGAGGACATGATTCAGATGACGGATAGGGACTATCAGCATCTAGACAGTTTCTTCGAAACGATGATCGCAAGGACGTATGTCGGCTATGGAACTTCCACGTTGGGGCTTCCATCGATAAGCGGCCAGGTAGGAGATGCCGACACACCTTCTACTTGGATTCTACCAAATTCACTTACGGGGACCCCAGGGAGCTATCTGCAGGGGGCAATGGCACTTCCGGGGGCAATGATGAATCACTTCGTACTATCCAACTGGTACGATCCGACAAACGGTACTTCCTGCGAAGAAATTCAGATTACAGGCTCTGCTTCAACAGCAGCGGGGAGTTCTCAACTGTCGGACGTGTCACTTTATTCAGTGGACAGTATCTCATCAGGATGGTCCCAGATTCAATCAGGAGGCCCTTGGAAGATGACTCAAGTTGAAGATGGAGTCATTCCCATGAACACTTCAACTACCAATTTTGACCCCGACGAAGAGACGCTCTCAATAAGCTCAGCAGCTTCGTCTTCTGCTAATGATACTGAATTCACCCTAACAGGAAAGGTGGACAGGTACTGCGGTTCGATTTATGACTCCAACAGAAATGTAAAGATTCTGAAGTACTACAGTGGCGCAACTCTACAGGGCACTGTCACGCTAGAAGGAGTCGGACCAGTACCCAATGCAAGGATCCTAATCGAGAGAGACGCCTTCAGCGGAGATGAGTCCGCGGATGAAGACGGCAATGTCGTAGACAACGACTCCAGAACATACTGGATACCCATTGGGAGTGCACAAGCAGACGAGGATGGACACTTCTCTTTCACCGCTCCAGCTGGAAAGATCCGCGTCTCTGCTTTCACAGGCGAACCAGACTTGGATGCAGCCAGAACATCCCTGTTATCAGGTTCTGCAAACCTAATGTCAGAACTTTTCTCAGAGACATCGCAGAACCGTGCCGTAAACCCAGTAACTGGAATCCTGGGCAACGTCTACGGGGCAACGTGGCTCTCTGAGACAATAGTGAACATTTCTGGATCGGATGGGCACAGCAATGGACAATCCGTCATCGAGGCTCCAATATCGGTATCCCCATCAACCGCTTCAGGGATACTCTCATGGTCGGGCGAACTTGATTTCGACGGGGACCCTGTTACCTCTGCAAACATCACCCTCACTCCTTCTTCAGAAGAAGTAGTAATCCAACCCTATGAGGTCATGACTTCTGATGGGGGCATGACGGGGGAAGACTTGAGATTCAGTGGAACAGGAGAGGTCACATTCCTGGGTGGGGGAACTATGGAGAGCATGGGAGCAGTATCTGTTCACGACTTCACTGGAACCCATACTCAAGCTGTTTTCGATAACCACAGCATTACTGGAGAAGGGCAATTCTCTGGTAAGGGAATGATCGATGGCACACTATCGGGCGAGTTCCCAGACTGCTCTGGAGATTCAGTCCCCGAAGGTTCTGAAGCATGCATTAACGAAGATGGACACTATCTCTTGGACGGAATAGCAAACGGATCTGGAAAGTTCACATCACAGGGAGTCAGTGAATTTACCAGGGAACTCTCACAGGCTACATTCATCGGTTCAGGCAATTTCGCCACAACCCCTTCAGATGACCTTGTCACATTTGGGACATTTAATGGAACTGGTACATTCTCGGGCCACGGATCGTTCAGTGGACCTATGGTCCGACCAGGCTCCTTCCACATCGTCGACGCCCTCCCTGGAGAGTATGTCATTTCAGTGGATTTCGGAACCGGGGATCCCGTGGAGATTGCGCAACCATTCGTAATCCCCTTGACTTCTTCTGAGATTCAGACTCCGGTAACTATCACTGGAGGCGCGATCAAGGGAACTGTCTCGATTTTCACTGGAAGGCCATTGTCGAGTGAGGTTTCGATTTACTCAATGAATGGCACTAGTGAGGATTCCAATGAAGAGTGCCACGGCGTCATCACTCAACCATGTTTCGTCATCCCCGACGAAAGCGGTTCTTTCGAGGTTGGACCAATGGTCCCAGGCTCTTACATAGCAGAGGTAGATATCGATGACGACGGATTCCCAGAGCTCTCCCAGGCATTCACGTTCGAACCCGGATTAGCATCTCTGGTGTCCTTCCCTTCTGAAGTACCTCAAACATCCGACATCTCATTCACCCTCTCCGATAACGGAACCAGTGTCGATGACCTTCAATTGCAATTCATTCCAGAGGATATATCCAGCAGTGCAGTTACAGCAAGGTTCGACAACGAGTCAAAGACTTATCATGCAGAGTTGAACCCAGGCAATTGGATACTCAATTACACACTCAGCGATGAGAAGCAACTGTGGCAGCGCATATCTATCGGGAGTATTGATGTAAACGACTCTTTCGAGTTCCTGGTTAGCCAGGTCGTAAGTGGGGTTGTGATCGACTCAGTTAAGGGGGACGAAATCTCAGACCCACTGCTGTCCAGAGTGACCAACCAGGAGGTTTTGTTCCAATGGCAGGGCTTCACTCTCAAATCCGTAACCGACTCATTCGGAGAATTCAGCGTCATACTTCCTCAAGGTGCCTTTGTCCATGCTACCGTAGAGAGAATGGTCGGAGCAGGGGGATTCTTCTCTAACGGCACGAGCTTCCAAGTGACAGATTCGATGGAAAATATAACAATCGAACTCACTGACTCAACAATGGTCCTCGGAGAAGTAAGCCTCAATCGTGAAGGAAACACGTACAATCAAGGATTCTCCGGATGGGTTCCCGTATTTGCCAAAGCAAACAACTTGGACGGAACAACAGACGCCGTTTGGAGGGAAGAGGTGGATGAACTCGGACGATTCGACATGCTGCTGCCCCTGGGCAACTGGTCTTTCACATTGGAAGCCGGCAGCGAAATGTCTGCCAACCCCGTAGTCAAGGAAATCAACACAACATCAGAGCCGATGGTCGAGCTCCTGGTCCTTCCAGCCAATATTACCGTGGAGATCGACTTCTTCATCGATCATATGGGCGATAACAACGCATCCAATGGGACACCGGTTTCCTATCCATTCGAGATCAAGCCCTTGTCCCCCAATGGTGCCGGTTACACCGTCCCAAGAGATGGTTCTGAGTGGACTCAAACAGGATTGGCAGAAGTATCCCTTGAACCGGGGCGGTATCGAATAGTTGTTGAGAGGGCCAACTCTTCTGCAGATGACCCATTCGATACCTTATATGACACAAATGACATCTTCGAAGTCGAGATCGGGTCTTCTTCAGTCAAGCGTTCTGTAGGATTCGAACCAAGATGGCTAGTTAACATCACATTCCGGAATGAGAGTGGCCAATCACTAGACAACCACGAAGTTAAACTCGAGAACGTTGAGAATGGTTGGATCCAAACTTACACAACCAACGAAGATGGCGTGTTGGTTGAGTACATTGAAGAGGGAGATTGGATAGTAATTGTAGATGAATTCGAGACAAACTCGGGAGTGTATGAGGGATTGCGAAGGTCGATTTCTACTTCTCAATCGTCGGCAGGATCCAGATTGAACTTCCAGACAGCCGAACTTGCCACTGTAACTGTGACCCTCGAATCAACTTCGGATGTGGCAGCGCCCGAGTTGGTTGATCTAACGATATCTTCACAGGAGGGTCTTGGATCATTCGTAAGATCGATAGGAGGATTCGATCAACCACTGGAAATAAGGCTTGTACCAGGGTTGTGGAACGTTGAGATTAACCAGACCAACCAAGATGGCGTCATGACTCTCTTCGAGAATTCTTCGTTGGTTGAATCCGGTGTCACCGTGGGCCCCAATCACCAAGTTTTCCTGACAGTACAGAAACTAGTCAGCCTTAGTGGCAAGGTATTCTGGGATCTCGATGATGATGGCGCCCCTGGTTTCTCAGAGGGTCTTTCTAATGCCTCAGTAAACATTACCGGAGACCTTGATTCCCCGACTCATCACTTAATGTCAGATAATGACGGAGTCTGGTCCACATTCCTTCCCGTCCAAAGCTCGTGGAACATCACCGTGGAGAGGGAGGGCTTCGGTTCGCAGACTTCTACAGTCGAAATCGGGGAAACCTCGGTTACCGAAAATATTGAGATTTCAGCTGGCGAGGTTGAAATCTCAGGCAGCATTTCGTATCCCGACCAGACATGTATTTCTAGCGGTGAGTGGCAAGTTCAGATGATCCCATCCCATGGAATTTCAAGAGAACGCGTCACAGTATCTGGAAACTCTCTGGGAGAGTGGTCTACCATGATCCAACCAGGTAGTTGGGTGGCCATGGCAACATCTACATCCGTGACTACCGAATGCATAGATCTGATTTCGATCGAACCTCTGGAAGTTGGGGTCGATGGAGGCTCAGTAGAATCAGAACTAACAGTTGGAGGGACCCTCAGGCTTGAGACCAATTGGTTGGACTTCGATGGCAGTGCTCATGATCTTACCGAGGTTGAGGATTATGACCTAGTCCTAGAATACGGCTCAATTTCATGGTCCGAGGAACTAGGAAGCGATGGTGTCCTAAATCTGCTACTAATGCCGGGAACGGTACAAACCTCCAGTAGTTTCGAGTTGGACGAGGGCGTTCGGAACGTTTCCTATTCTGGCGGAAAGGGAATTTCTATCAGGGCTGGACAGGTTAGCCCAATGAACACCCTTAGCATCGATAGAGTCTCCAAGCAGAGTGTCTCTGCTACGGTACAAGGGCCTGAAAGAGTGGAAGTTGTGGAGATTGATGCCACTTGCACCAACGACGATGATGGTGACGGCGTAATCAATGGAGAAGACGCATTCCCGATCAACCCCGAGGAGACCGTTGATACCGACGGCGACGGGACAGGCGACAACGCCGATGCTGACGACGATGGCGATGGCTTTCTTGACGACGTCGACGAGTTCCCATTGGGACAGGGTCTGCCAACAAACTCAGCAGAGGGGTGCAAGTACCAGAACGCTGCGTTCAATGTCTCGGTCGAATACGATGGGCACAACTCCTTCGACGAATACACGGTCGTCGGGACAGTCCCCGGTTCCGATGGATTGTATTGGAGTGTCCAGTTCCAGAATTCATCGGGGGAATGGTTGGATTCGGCAACATTCGACTTGGGCCTGACCGGTTCAGACCTTACTGAACAAATCAGTGTCCGCGTGGTTCCGGCCAATGTCGGCGTTGCACATCACTTCCCCGATGGCCACTTGGTCTTGATCAAGATGTCAACTGATCAAGGATATTCAACCCAAGTAGAATTGAGGGTGGATGTTCCAGAATACAATGGAATTGAACTCAATGAACCAGAAAACCTCTTCTTCAGTAGAGAGGAAACCTCCATTACGATCGAGATCCCATTCAAGAACACTGGAAACTCAGACGAGTTGTTCTACTTCGAATTCGACAGTTCAGAGTGGTGGCAATTCGCTGGTCCAACGACCCAACCATCACCCCCATTCTCCGACGGAACTGCAACCTTCACACTAGTTCGCCCCTTTGAATTAGAACTGCCTTCATCCTACGCTGAGGAAATCACATTCACTGTTTCAGATCTGGATAACAATACTTACTCGGGCTCAACTGTATTGGAGACAGACTCCCCAGTCCTCTCAATAGTAGGAGATACGGCGAGGATCCTCGGAGGCAATGGATTCGCTTCTTATGGCCAATTAGAGAGCTACTCAGTCAATATTTCCAACGACGGGAATGTAGACGCTGAGCCTGTCACCTTAGTAGCTACCCTGTGCTCCGACATTGGTTGCGATAATGAGCTAGGCGTCAACTCCACATCAAGCGGCTCGGTGTCAGCAATGAGCGAATCAACATTTTTCATCACCATGGACTACACCCAATTTACCGAGTCCGGGAAATATTGGATAGTCTTCTCAATAGAGGGCGAATTGCTAGATGAGCAGGCAGAGTCTTGCAAATCGTCGAAGTCAGAAGGAAAGGCATCCTGCGTCTTCGAGGCTCAGCTATGGGCTAGCTCCGAAGAGAATGACAATCTGAAGTACCTGGCATATGCATTCCTGATGATGCTAATTGCAGCAATCCTCTACTTTACTAGAAGGCCAGGTAGACGAGTCAGCGCCCCGTTCTAATACTACTTGCCTCAGCGCTCAATGGGAACATGCGTGGAATCTCACGTCTCGAATTGATGCCTGAACCCGAAGACTCCAGTCTACTCACTGCCGTAGACAGTGATGCACCCGGATATCCAGGAGAGGCTTACGGCATCAGTGACGAAGAAGCTAGGATGCTGAGGTGGCCTATGGGGCCAATTATGAGGTTCTTATGGCCTTGGGGGGCAGTCGGATTCTCCGCAATTGTCGTCTCTATTTTACTCCTTTATCCCTCGATATACTCACTAATTGGAGAGGTTCTGGATTCAGAGTGGGCCTTCGAAGATAGCGGCATCAGGGATATGCAGGAATCTGGAAGCCTAGGTGAAGGAGTCAGAGTATGTATGGTTGACACAGGCATTGACATCTCTCATCCAGACCTTTCGCATCTAACATTATCTGGATTTCGGGACTTCTATAGCGAAAAAGACTCCCCAGTCAGAGACATCGGAACAAATAGTCACGGAACTTTGATGGCGGGACTTCTTGCTGCCAATGGCTCGTTCACTGGCGCTGCTCCAAGCGTTTCACTTTCGATTGCGATTTCTCTAGGGCCAGATGGAAAGTCTGCAAACGAGAGGATGGTCTCCCAAGCGATTAGGTGGTGCCGCATTTCTCAGGACTCTGACATAATTTCTCTAAGTCTGGGAACTGCTCCTGGATCTATCTTCTCAGTATCATCTGACACCCTCGATGCCGTCAGAGAGGCATTAGATGATGGGATTTTCGTAATCGCAGCCGCCGGAAACAGTGACCCAAAACAGAATCTCTCCGATGTCTCTTCTCCCTCTAGCCTATCTGGCGTGATTGCAGTTGGAGCACATGACAGAAATGGGGATCCGTGGGTTGACAGTGCTGTAGGTGCACAAAACGACCCAGAAACTGGTGAGGAACGAATATTCCCCAACCAGAAACCCGAGATATTAGCCCCCGGTGTCGACCTATGGTCTTGCAGAGACAGTGATCGTGACCCCCCATACGCATTCTCAACCGGTACCAGCGATTCTACAGTATTGGTTACGGGGGCCCTCGCTTTGATCCTCTCGGTGTATCGGGGGGAAATTGCAGGAGAAAACGGAATCATCGACCAACATGAAATGGACTTAGTCAAGGTCGCGCTTGCAAACTCGGCACGAACCGACTCAAGCCTATCTGGAATCCACGACCCGAAGAAAGGCTACGGCCTCCTTGATGCCCAAGAATGGTCTAGACAAGTAGAAATTGAATTCGGGATCAACCAAGAAAACATATGAATTGACGATAATTGACGAAACTCCTTGTCCCTATGGTTAAATTGTCTAGATGTAGTCCGATGGATTATGGCGCGGGAAGAAAAATTGAGGTCATTCTCATTAACAGGACTATTCTTGTTGAGCATATTACTTTCATTGGCCTTGCCGGCAGGTACTGTTTCGGCATCAAACGAGACAACAACGGGGACAATTACCGGAACAGAGACTTGGGCAGGCGTACACACCCTTACCGGAGATGTCACAATAGCCCCCGGTGCAAAATTGATCATCAATCCCGGGGCGACGATTGAGTTCCCCAACGGGACCCATCTGGATGTACGGGGTAGCCTCTGTGCCGGTGTCTCGTCTTGTGGGGCTTCTTCAAACGCTGGGCCAGCAATGAGAATAACCCTGAGGTGGAGTGAACCCCTCAATTCGAGTGCTATAGGGGAGTGCTATGGTATGAGTTCCGGTAACCAAGAGATTTGGATAGATGACCCTTCATGCAGCGAGGGAGTGCTCATGAGGAGTTCGATAGATCTTTCGGAAACCGGCCTCAGATATGTTACATTCGACAGTGCATGGGGAATTCCTCAGTATGTCTCAGCAGTAGGCGAATTCAGATACGGAGCACTAGTCTTAGACGGTGCTAGCCCCACACTTACCGAACTTTCTTTCAACCAGATTAACACTTCCAGTGTTCTGACAACCAACCTCGCCCAACCAACCTTCAATGGGGGGGAATTCGCTGTAGGGGTCGATGCGAGCAAGAGCATCGTCGGAGCAGCACTACAGATTTATTCCTCGGGATCCTCGGTGAGTCCATTTGTACTGTCAGATATTTCACTCACTGGAACCAACAATGGGTGCCAAAACAGGGACGGCGGGCGAGCCACAATCTGGGCTGAGGACTCATTTATCGAGATAGATAACGCTGAAATCTCGTCAGGAGATTTTGGAATCGGACTTTATACATCAGCAGGAAGCGTGACAAACACGCAGATAAATGTGAACTGCAATGGCATTGATCTGAATGGAAAGAAGGCAGTAGGGGGGGCCTCGTTCGACTTCCAAATCTCGGACAACGAAATAACCACGGTTGAGGGGGCTGGAGTTTATGCAGCAGCCGGTGCACTGGTGACATTGACAGACAACGATATCAGTGGCGCAGCGGCTGGTTCTGGCATAGTTGTCTACAATAGCGAGGCCCATATTCACGAAAACGAAATCGGACCAATAGGCGGCTACTTTGGTTTGTGGCTGGGTGGCTCCTACGACGTTATTGCTGAGAACAACTCGATTTTCGACACCACCCTAACTCCGGTGGTTGCTGGGATGTACTCATACGCCATTCAAGCAGCCTCTAGGCTATACCTAGCAAACAACTCAATCTCCTATGGTGGTGCTGGTACCTGCAGCAGCGAAACCAATTGGGGGGGCGAGTTTTCTTGCCCCGTCTTGCATGCATACCTGACAGGCGTAACCATGTATGACAACATCATCACTGCAGGTGGCACTGCCGATGGGATTCGAGCAGTGGGGTCCCTGTTGGATATTCAGAGGAACTCATTCGATGTGCAAAAGACTGGTGCTGTGATCAAGAACTACGACAGTGGTTATGCCGAATCACAGCAATTCGGGTCGCTAGCATACTTCTCTGAAAACGACTGGAACCAGGTCGAGACGGTGTACAACGTGACAAAAAGCTCAGTCACTGCTCAGTCAGAGTACATCCCCTCGCCTCCCAGCGGGGAATACCCAGTCCGCCTATCTTGGCCAGATCAGGAGGCTTGGCCAGACAATGAATTCCAAGGTGCAATTATCCCAACGCCAGTAAAGGAATGCAGCAATTGCCAGAACATGACGCCGAGGAACTTCCCATTGGGTGTCAGCATGGATAACAACTCAACGGTATTCACGTTTGCAGATTTGACGAACTTGGACTTGTCCAAGGTCAAGATTGCAACACAGCCAACTCACTTCGCAGTACAGGTCAGCAGAGCTGAACTAGTCCGATTCCAGACTCTAATTGGGGGTGAAAAGGTAAGCGATGCATTGGTCATTGTGGACGATGCACTAGGTAACGACCTGTATCGTGTAAAAAGCGGTGGCGATGGTTTCACCCCATGGATCGCCCTCCCATCTAACTTTCACCTCGACTTCAGAGGACTTGGCGGAGGGGATAACCCGGATGGGTTTGCGGATGATGAGTATGAGGACTCTTGTTCAGACGGGATTGACAACGATGGCGATCTTACCATCGACACCGAAGATTCCAGTTGCGATTATTCAGCAGGAACCAGGGAACTTTCACTTTACAGATATACTGCCTATAGATTTGGATACGGATACTACTCCGGTCAGTTCACCCTTGAGGACTCCTCTCTTGAGGAGACCGCACACCTTGAGAACGAAGCTCCAACTGTGATAGTTTCCGAGAATGACGGCCACTCATTCAGAAGGGTGGTCAATATCACTGGAAGCGCTCACGATGGGACACTGGCAAACAGTTACCTGACTGACGAGAGGGCCCAGTGGGACCAAGGTGGCTATGTTCATGCCGTCCAAGTGAGGAATCCATTCACTGGTTCTTGGGAGGACGCCGAATACGCGATTGACACTAGTGGTGCAGATGAGGGTGAGGTCACGCGATTCAACAGGCCCTTCAGCTCTTGGTACTACAATATTGACATGACTGGACTCGCAGGTGAAGGCGATTACACATTTGAATTCAGGGCATTTGATGGGATAGATCACAGCCCTGTGGTTTCGCGAACAATCAAACTCAATACTCAACCACCCAGTATTTTCGTTACCACCCCCAGTTCATTCTCATCACACGACGAAGGTTCGGTAGTATTCGATGGCTATTCCCAGGACCCATATGGTTGCCCGGAAAACTGCAACACTGACATCGGCCTAGTATACATGCAAATTTCGGGGCCAAATTACCAAGTTATCAGCCCAGTTGAGACGAATTCCGATGGAACTTGGGGCTGGGAATGGGACTTCAGCACCCGTCCCATGGAAATAATGACCTACACCTTCACAATTTGGGCATCAGATTCAGATTTCTGTAATGGAGAAGTGGACGAGTGTCAGCCAGTAGTCCTGACCCTTACAATCGACAACAGGAATAGCCAACCCACAATTAGCATCAATCAGCCAATTTCGGGAACAAGAATTTCAACCTCATTGGATACATCCCTAACCGGTGTTGCTAGGGACTTCGATGGAGGGGTTACAAGAGTAGATTTGGAAGTTCGGGACGTAGCAAATGACTTTGTCACAGTTTATGATGCCAGCACGACTGAATTCTCCGAAGATGGGATATGGGAGATCGAGTGGGACACTACTAATCTCCGTCACGATGCAGAGTATCTGCTAAAATTCCGCTCTTTTGATGGAATTGACTATAGCGATTGGGACGAAGTAACCATTGTTGCCGACAATCCTCCAAATGCGGACAATAACCAACCCGAATTCGATTCATCCGGATGGCAAAGCGAGATCATCCTATATTGCGACTCCGAATCAAACTCGGTTGACAAGTGTACCACAGTGGAGATAGATCTGAATGAATATTTCTCCGACGAAGACAATGATATACAGTTCATCTCAGTTTACAACGATACATCAATCGATTCGGACGATAGACACGCTCTTGTCGTCGGCGTCGGGACAGATCACATCGCTCGTTACGATCCCGCCGACATGTTGTTTTTCGACGATGACATGGAGTCATGGACTCTGAACAACGTTATATTTATCGCAACCGATGCATGGGATTCGAGAGTCAACTCAGCCCCCGTCAGCTTCAGAGTAGTGCCCCTCCAATTCTCGATTCAGGAGCCCGAGCAGTCTTGGGTCGAAGTAGATGAAATGGCAATATATTCCGGCAGCGGACTTCCGGGCAAGCAAGTTTCTGTTTTGATAGGTGGTAATCCAGTCAACACCACGCTCGTCTCTGAAGACGGAACATGGGAGTTGGGCATACCAGCCTCTAGGATAAAGGGAGACTCATCCATACCAAAATTCACTTATGCGGGTCAAACCACAGAGGTTAGCACAATTAGCAAGGGAGAGCCAATGCCCGAATCAACAAACTGGGGGTTGATTGTAGCATTTTCTGTGTTGGCTATACTGTCTCTGGCCGCTCTTGCTTACTTCACTGGATTCATAGGGATTGAGATTGATGAAGAAGATGAGTACAAGACCCCTGCCCAAATACCGGAGGACTACGGTGACGAGGGAGAAGAGAGTTCTCTTGAGAGGTATGATGACCACCCCGGTTGGCTTTGGGATGCAACTTCCGAGGAATGGGTCCCAGATCCGGATTTCCAAGAATAATGTAGATTCCAAGTTCTACTAACATTTGTATATTGAGTGAGATAGTGTTGGTTATATGGCAACGGGTGCTTCATTACGTCCAGGAGTCCAGGAGAGGATTTTCCTTCATCTTAGTGACTACGTAGACCATAGTGACAAGGTCGAGGTCCCATTTGCATTGTCCCAGATGGGGATAGCCAACGCTGTGTCAATCGCTCGCTCTAATGTGCCTCGTGCAATTTCTGGAATGAAGGAGGCGGGACAGCTTATCGAGAGGCAGGCACATGTAACGGGAGTATCTCGGAAAAGGAAGGCATACTTCCTAACCGATGAGGGAGCCAAGGTTGCAGACGAGATATGGACAAGGATTTCAGAGACAAATGTAAGGGTAGTTTTCTCCGACGGTCATTCTGAGAATACATCCTTGGCCGAAGCAATCGAGTCCTCAGATCTACCTCTAAGGCATGTCGATATGTTGAGATATATGGATGATTCAGGCACTATTGACCTATCAGGGCTGACTCCCGAATTGGTCGAGAGAGATCTATCGAAACACATTGAGAAGCAGTTAGTTTCGTATCTAAACGACCTTCCAAGAACAAGAAGATTCTATGGGAGGGAAATGGAACTAGATGTGATGGCAAATCTCCTGGAAGCCAAGTCCGCTTCTATCCTTGTTCCAGGAATAGCCGGAATCGGAAAGACCGCTCTTTCGACAAAAATACTCGATAGATTCACTCACAGGAGAAATCTTCTCTATCACCGATGCCAGGATTGGGAGGGTTCCCGAGCATTCCTAGAGGCATGCGCAGAATGGCTCTCTGCGGTGGGAAATAACGACCTTTCTGACTATCTTGCTTCATCACCAGTACCACAAACGAACATGGCCGTCAATCTAATCGCTAACGGTTTGTCTGAAGCTCCATCTTTGATTGTAATAGACGATCTGCACAAGGTTGGTGATGAAACCCTTTACTCCATTCTCAGGGAGCTTACTCTTAGGATTAACACGCTGAAGGAAGTTGGACTAGTAATGTTCTCCCGTTCCTTCAGGATGGTGGTCCCAGAATCTGACCAGTCGGGGAATATCGTAACCTTGGTAATGCCCCTTCAGGGATTGGATGCCGAATCAAGTAGGCAGATTCTGACAGCAATGCCAAAAATGGATGCGGACCAGTTTACTCACATTTACTCTCTATCTCGGGGGCACCCACTGATTCTAGAGTTGATCAATAGGGGAAATGTGGCTGAGACATTCCATGCCACACTGGAGGCCTTCGTTGAAAAGGAGATTTTCAGTAGACTCTCAGGTCCTGAGAAACGCCTACTAGGTGCCATTGCAGTTTTCCGTGAGCCCATTCCCGTCCTAGCGATCCATCAAGCAGAGGGGAGCGTAGACCTACTGGACGACTTGGTCGAGAAGGGTTTGGCACGCCAATCTGATGCTGAGAATTTTGATGTTCACGATTTAGTCCGCGAATTTTTGTTAAGATCGATGGATAAGGAAATGAAGAATTCCTTACATTCCTCGGCTGTGAATTGGTACAGGGAAAAGAAGGATGATGCTGCAGATCGTATTGAGTTCATCTACCACCTTAGCCATACAGGGGACGAGGATGGCATTGCCGAGGTCTTAGTTTCGGAGGGTCATGGATTGGTTAGCACCGGTCACACCGAATTACTAACTATTCTAAATTCTCTCGAAAACCGTGATTTTGATTCCAAAAGTAGAGGCCTAATTAGGGAACTAAAGGGGGATATTCTGACTATCCAAGGTAGGTGGGATGAAGCCGAAGAAGAATACGATGCCGCTACAAAACACATTGGTGGAGGTACCCCGGGCCACGAACTTGCCCGCCTGCTTTCAGCAAGGGCAGATATTGCGGTAAAGAGAGGGGCAATGGAAGATGCACTCGAACTACACCGAAAAGCCCTGGAGATCCAGATAGGCATTAGAGATGCTGTCGGCGCAGCAAGAAGCTACAACAATATGGGGCATATTTTCCGTCGAAGGAGGGACATCCGTCGAGCCCTAGAGGTGTATGGGAATGTCGAGAATCTTCTGGAAAAGGAGAAAGACCCAGGTTTGAATGACGCTAGAATAAGGCTGGCATCGGCCTTCATAGAAATGGGAGAGTTAGACAGGGCAAGGGAGCACGCCCTCTCTGCTTATGAGAATACTAAGGATTCAAACCAAGATTTCTCCCATGCTAGATCAAGAGCAGTCCTAGGGAGGTACTATGCCAAGATATCAGATAACGACCTTGCACTATTCCATTACTCCGGGGCCCTGGAGACTCTCTCCGATAAAAACGACCCTCAAAGTACAGTGGAGGTCGAGATGCTGCTAGGGCAGGTGCTAATTGATGCAGGGCGCAGGGAGGAGGCTGCAGAGCACTATCTCAATGGTCTGGCAGTCGCTGAATCAAACGACTTCCGCATGCTCCAAGGAGAATTACTAGCAAGGCTAGGCGAGGTAGAGTCCGATCGATCTCAGAGGATGGATTATCTTCAGAGGTCCCTTTCCCTATTCAGGGATCTAGGGGCTGTAGGGAGGATGAAAGAAGTACAGAATTCAGTCCACAGAGCGGTGATGGGGAGATAGTCACGCCGCTACGATGCTATTCGGCTCAGACTGCCCTGTCCAATAACTAAATTCAGGACCAAGTTGCTTAGAAATAGAGATATTTCCAGCAAACCTGTCGCCAATTGCCATCAGAACTTCGCTTTCAGCCAAATGCGGTGCGTTATTCTTCTCTGAAAGGTGACAAAGGACAATACTCTCCAAATCATCGTGTAAAACTTCCAGTAGTATCTCTCCAGCTTGCCTATTGGAAAGGTGCCCACCTCTTCCTGAAATCCTCCTCTTCAGAGAGTCAGGATAAGGCCCTCCAACTAATCTCTGATGGTCGTAGTTTGCTTCAATAGAAATGTGGTTGCAACCAGATAGATGTTTGATTAGGTCTTGCGGTGCTTCTCCCAAATCTGTAACAATTGCAGCCCTATCTCCATTCCCATCACTAGCAATAAGGGCCACATTATCTGCATCATCATGAGGTACCGGGACCGGCAACATACTGAGCTCTGACGAGAACTGAACCCTCTCTAGATTTCCAAATGTCGTGCATTCTTCCATTAAATCCCAACCCATTTTAGAAGCAGTTCCTAGATTACAGTGTAGTTTTGATCCCCACTTCTTTGAGGCCCTAAGTGCCGAACCAGAGTGATCCTTGTGATGATGAGTTACCACAATAGAATCAATAGAATTCGGCTCAAATCCTGCTATGCCAAGTCTCTTTTCCGTCTGTTTGAGGCTGAAACCACAATCGACTAGGACATTGCAGTCCCCAGAACTGACAATGGTTGCATTTCCGCGACTGCCAGAACCCAAGTGAGTTATCCCAATCCCCATTGATTCATGTGCGGTTCCAGACGACCTTTCAACAAATCCATGCCCATAGTCCAAAAATTGCTATTTTCAAACACCATGAACCATTCTAGGCTCTTCTAACGGCATATGTCCGAACGACGCTCCATCACCATGATAAATCTCTGAACCCGGGATTTTGCATAGAGGTGGGCGGATGCGTAGGAAGCAAACAGCTTTACTAGTCACAATGTTGATTTTTTCTAGCCTCGCATTCGTCTCCCAGACTCGTCCACAATCTCCAGTTTCCTCCACAGATCCAAATCTGGCAGAGGGAACAGAATCTCCAGTTACCGACCAAGACGGAGACTCAATGCCCGATCTATTTGAGGTTATTTTTGGAGAATCGGTGGAAATTGAGACTGCAACATTCCAGGGTACTATACCCGGCCTCAACCCATCCGATTCTACTGATAATTCAACTGATTACGACAGAGACGGATTAACTGCCTTGCAAGAATATTGCTGGCCTTATACTTTGGATAAGTGCTTCGAAGAACGTAATACACTAACGGGAAAATCTCCAGAGGAAAGCAAATCTGGATTGAGAGAGTATCTTGATCCAAGATCTTCGGATACCGATGGCGATGGCTTGCCTGATGGATATGAAGTACACATGTGCACTTTGGGAGGCCTATACAAAAAAGATCCAAATGACCCCCTAAATTCAAACAATTTCTGGGAATGCCGATATTTCGATCCACTCGATCCTAGCGACATCAATATCGATTTTGACAGGTGTGAAGCAGACCTCAGTTGGGGTTGCGGGGATGGATTCGATTTCAATAGTGATGGGGACATTGACCTTGGAGAAATGTTCACCAATGTGGAGGAATACTCACTGGGAACTCCCGATGACTGGATTACCGAGAGAGACGGACTCTGGTGTTGGGGTACAATTCAAGGACTCTCTGAAGACTCGTGTCAGACCCAGTTTGAGAGGCCAACCGGAGAATCCGGTTGGATGGGTTCCGATCCTAGATTCTCCGACTCTGACTATTTCTACTGGGATGAAATAGCCCCTGCTCCATTAGATGTATTGGGGGATGGAATCCCTGATGGTTGGGAGGCCCAATATGGACTAGATCCTTTGAATTCCAGCGATGCGATAATTGACAGCGATTTTGATGGATGGGACAAAGACAAGGATGGCTTCATTACGGAGGATGTAACTATTGGGACATCCCAGTGGGGCGAGTCATTCAGTAATTTCGAAGAGTACTTAGTGGACTTCGATGAAAATTCAGGAGTTATCCCCGGGGTAAGGGGTATTGAGATTTCTTCCGATTCCGATAACCTGATTAATTTCGATCATTCAACCGCAGTAAGGCTAGTCGACTCTGCAGTACATAGTATAATTTCAGACCAACCAAGAGAGAGGTTGTTGGTTGGAAGTAAATATGGGATTACGGCATTAGATCCATTCAGAGGAATTTCCACGCCATTTGAATTCCCCTCGGGTATTGAATTACTCACAATGGAAAGGAACTCAGTAGGAAACATAGATTTCCTAATGTTGGGGTCAAATATAGGCCTACACACGGTAATCCTAGAAAACGGTCTCCCAGTAATGGGTACTCTAACTACTCATGAACTTGGAGAAGCAGCTGTCCTATTTCGACTCGCCTCTGACTCATTTGACCCAGGAATCTTGATTATGGGCAAGGATGGTGCGTGGCGGACAACTTTCACTGAGGCTGAACAATCTCTTTCCACTTCTGAAATGATATTCGTAGAGTCTCTCTCATCAATGCTAAGCACGTCTAAAGCGACTCCAACTTCTGCAGGACATGCCAAGATTTTTGGAAGAACTCCAATATTGCTGATAGGGACTGATTTCGGCTTAATTGCCTGGAATTCCACAGATGGCTCTGACAACAATGGGATGCCATGGTGGGTTTTCACAAGAAATAATGCCGATGAATTCGTTAGCCAAAATATATTGGATGACACCAAGACTGCAACTGTCAATTCTATAATGGTGGAAATTTCTGAACAGGGCTCCGACGATGTGTGGTTGGGGATGGGAGGGGGACTCCATCTAATCACAATGGACCTATTTATTTCCCAACCCAAGGAGGCTATCGACAACCAGAGAATGCTCAATCTAGAGGGTCTGCTAACCGGTGCTAATGATATTCTCTCTATCCTTCCACTTGAGGGGATGATTGTTCTAGGTTCTTCAGACGGAACTTGGTGCCTAGAAGGGAGTTCGGATGGGATTCTGGATATCCGTCAGAATCAGACAGATATCCCCGGCCTAGTTTCCTCTCTCACTACTCTGGAAAGAGAAGGGCAAATCTGGGTTTTCGCCGGCGTCTCGCCTGGACGATTCATGAATATAGCTCCGATGAACCCCCATTCCCATGATTCTGACCTTGATGGGATTCCTGATGGTTGGGAGTTTGCGTACGGTCTCGATCCAACGGATCCATTTGACGCCTCTAGGGATCATGATGCCGACGGAGTCTCTATCGGCGGTGGCAGCGGCCCTGGATTCGACAGATTGTGGACTAACTTGGAAGAGTATAGATACGTCACTCCCTCGAATTTTGGACAAAATGGAACCGACCCCAGAATTGCAGACTCCGACGGAGACGGATTAACTGACGGCGAGGAGTATTGGGGTTGGTTCATCGACTCAACATCATTCGAGTGCTACTACCTCAATCAGAATTATCTGTGCGATTCCGACGTTGGTACCTCTGCAGAGGAAGTTCACCTCGGTGGATGGACCGGAACAGGTTCGAGTGGCGGTAGTGATCTACCGACCGATCCGACGAACCCAGACTCAGACGGAGATGGTATGCCCGATGGCTGGGAAATCAAACATCGTCGATGGGTTGGAGACATCTACACCGGAGGTAATGTATGGACATTGGACCCCAATAACCCCGACGATGCATCTGGTGATGCCGATGGAGACGGACTAACCAATCTATGCGAGTATGAGTGGGAAAGGCTGCTCGAAAGGTCAATCTCCACCGGGATCATCTCTCATGGTGAATCTCCTGATTCAGTGCAAAATTGGACCCCAACAGATCCAAATTCTGCTGATTCAGATTCGGACTCGCTGCCTGATGGCTGGGAAGCTCGCTATTCATGCAACTGGCCATCTTCGAATTCAGGAATCAATCCTATGAATGGCTCTGATGCATTGAATAATCCGGATGGGGATGGATTCGATGTCAACAAGAATGGGATCGTTGAATCCGAAGAAGCATTTGTTAATTGGATGGAATATCATATTAAATCCGGTGTCTTGCTTTCTGATTCAATATATTCAGGAACCATGTATCCAGATAATCACACATCATCATTGCCACATCATTCATGGCAAGGTCTGGCAGACGAATCATTCGGAGAAAGAACAGGTGAATACTACCTATCTCTGTGGACAGGATTGCCAAACGAAGACATCGGTTCCTCAGATCCGTTAAATTCCGACTCTGATAACGACGGCATGCCTGATGGATGGGAGGTCTTCCATGCAAGATGGAGCCTTTTCGATAGTGATTGGACACTCAATCCAGTCAATGGAGGGGATGGTCTTGGAGATCCCGATTTGGATGGGATGTCAAATTGGGAAGAGTACAATGCAATCGATAGCGATATTAGCGAATCAGACCCCACCACCTCATCACCTCAGTTCTACCTAACAGATGCTGCTGGGGCTCTCCTCGAGACTCCATGGATTGGTGCCGATTCGGCTCTTTCGTTTGGCCATTTCTTGACAGAAGAGCAATCCAATCTGACAGGAACTACTGCTGACCCTAACAATCCAGATACGGACGGAGATGGTTTGTTGGATGGGATTGAAGTTATTTTCACTACTTGGAATTCAAGCGTTGGCGTTTGGACCCTAAATCCACTAATTCCCAATCAGGGTGGTTTCGACTCGGATGGCGATGGTATTGGTGATATGGTTGAACTAAACCTGACTGCAAACCTCCCCATTAACGGGGAATCTTATCCTTTGGGCGCGCCAACATTTGGCGTAGAATCGAGAGAAATAGATGAGACGGCTTTCGAAAACAGGGTATTTAGGATTCTATTCAGTAAAGAAGGAAGGGCCGAGCTAGGAATGGAGCAATACTTGGAGTGGAAATCTGGTTTGCCACCAAAGCCAATGCTCCAGGCAATCTTTGGAATCACGGATCCAAAGGATCAGGATACTGATAGGGATGGGATGAGCGATGGATACGAATATTGGTTCTCGGAGTGGGATCTAGAGGAAAACCAGTGGACCATGAATCCCCTGACCGATTCAGACGTAGATTTCGACTCTGACGACGACTCATTCGATTGCAACGGAGACGGAGAAATCTCCGATTCTGAATCTTTCGACAATTTGGCAGAGTACGACTCTAGGTGGTATGGGAAGAGGTTGGAGGTAGGAAACGCCCCAAATGGGACTTCCGCTGTCTCATATGGTGTCGATGCAGCCAATGCCTTCATTGAAGAGAATGGTCTTTCCAATAAATCCGCATGGGGTCAACTTTACTCTTTGTTCTCATCCAAAAGCCTCAGTTCTTCTGAAAAGATCGGCCTGATAAACCAGGTTGACCCAGACAACTTCAACAAATCCCTAATTGGAATCAGTGACCCCACTCACGATGACTCGGATGGAGACGGAATGCCAGATGGTTGGGAATATTGCTACTCAATTTACGACGAGGTCTTACCAGTCAACTCATTCCGCTGGTCATTAAACCCCCTCAACCCACTGGATGTGAATTATGATCCAGATGCAGATGGTTGGTTGGACAGAGGGATATTAGATACTCCTGCCGTCCAAGGAAATTGGGATTCCAGAATCTTCACACCACTCTCGGAAGACCAGCAATTCGAAAATGGAGCCAGCTCACTTTATTTCACAAATATTATGGAATATGATAACGGAACCGGCCCCTTGGACCCAGATTCAGACTCTGACTCAATTATGATGACCCCAGTCATAGTAGATGGGGTGGTAATTGATTATCGGCAAGACATGAGTCTATCAGATGGGAGAGAGATGTTCAAGTATGGGACAAATCCACTTGACAATGATTCCGATGGAGACATGATGCCTGACTTCTATGAGTATCATAGGGGTTGGAATGAGACCAACGATAACTGGTCTTCTTTCATGAAAATCAAAGTTCAGTGGACCGAGGTGACACCTCAGAACTGGAAGCCAATAAAATTCTCAGACGGCGAGATTACAAGGCCAGATTTGGACTGGATATGGTTTACTCATGATCCAACAGATCCGTCGGATGCGACACAAGACGCAGATAATGATGGCGAGTGGGACTGTACGGGGAGCAGTTGCGATTACGTCCCATACAACAATTTCCAAGAGTATTACGCAGTTGTCAATGCGACTCTATCTTCACCTTCGATTGTCAGGGCTTCAACTTTGTTCGACTGTTCCGGAGAAGAGGTGGAAGAATGGTGGCAACTTCGTGAGACTCTCCTTGGCACCTGTTCAGGTTCAAACTCTCTATCTTCCAACTATCTGCGAATCAACAAAATCAATGATGACGACCCACTCTACGCTTTGATAGTCCAAGATAATGACTTGACGTACTTAGATGTAAACTCTAGTGACGATATTATTCATGTCAATGGGGGGTGGACGGATGAATTCAACAGGCTTGCAGGAGATAGAAATCACTTGCCAAATCCCGGCCTAGGGGAATATGCATTTGGTTGGTGGATTCTAGATATTGATGGCGACTTGGTTGCTGAAGGTACCGACCCAACAAATTGGGATACCGATGGTGACTGGTTGAATGACTTCTTCGAGATCGACGATGATCTACTTGATGGAATTAGGGGCAATAGCGGTTCACCGATTCGCTACGATGATAGGACTTCATGACCTCAACAATTCATTTGCTCCCTTCTCCTCAGATGTTCATGACCGAGGGCACGCGAAACGTTCCGGGGCCCGAAGAACCCGTGAACGAAAAGCTCCTTTTCCTCAGAGAGAACATGGTTCACTTGACAAATCAACTCAGCATGCCAATAATAGAAGTCGCCCTTGTCATCTCGAAGTACATCCGCATCGTAATGGATTCTCTTCACAAAGCCGCCACCGAGGAAGGAGAGGAATTACCTGATATGCTCCTCAATCCCCTTCCTAGCAATTCTCCACAGTCTGAAACGACCTCTGGAATTAATTCATTCCCGCTTGAGAAGTTAATTGACAGAGTCGATCAGGATAGGATGGACATACTGGATACTCTCGTTAGGACAATACTCAATGAGAGCCAACTTGAATTTGTTTCAGCACTTCGAGAGTTTAGAGATTGGGAACTCGAAATCCGAAATCAACTATCCGACATTTCAAGTCCCGGGGGGCTGTTTAGCCCACTCTCACTAGATGATGACTTCTAGCCATTCATTGATTCTGAAGATGCTACTATCCCACTGGAAACCCACCAAGCATCTGCTATCGACCAAACGAAAAGAAAAGGCCACAGAAATGCCGGAATTAGTGGGAATTGAATTAGAAACCACTCACCTGCCTTCCTATGTTGGCGGTTGAAATGTTGCCCTAGGAAGAGGAAGGGAACAAGTGAAAGTGCCACGGCAAAAAGTGGACGTATTGCCCCCCACGGCCCAACGCCTCCGCTCAACTCGTCCCAAATAGTAGAAACCACGCCCAGGGGCCTGAAATCATCGTCTTCCGCAGCCTCAACTTTGACTACGAACTCCCCTTCCACATTGCATGCGATAATTGTAAGCGGATGAATTTGCCTACCAAAATATCATAGAAAACGAGAACAATGGACCACGATTGCGAAAACCATGCACGAGGGGATCTTAGTCACTGGATTTGAGCCATTTTCAAATTTCAAGAGCAATATATCTCAACAGATTGTACATTTAATTTCTACGGAAACCATCTTCGATTTCAAGATCAGTACTTCGATACTAGCAGTAGACGAAACCGGCTCAAGGAAGATCTCTGACAGGATAGAAAGTGGAGAAAAAATTGGTGCAGTCCTACATCTCGGTTTCTCTGAAAATGCAAATGAGATACTACTTGAGAGATACGCTAGAAATCATTTTCAGATGAAAATTGCAGATAACTCTGGGAGGAGAATCTCTTCTGGAAAGGTGTCTCCAGGAAAATCAATTCTTGAAACAAAAGTCCCAAGAAACTTCATCGAAAATAATCTAGAGGGCATTTTAAAAATCAGATGGAACGAAGATGCAGGGGGTTTTGTATGCAATGAGACATATTTTCGTTCACTATTAGCATCCTCAGAAAGACGACTACCGATTGTACTTTTCATTCACCTCCCAAGCGAAAAAATACTCCCTCTTGAAGAACAATATTCGATCATTATTTCGATATGTGAGTCTCTGAATAGGATACTTGACTCAAACTAACTTTCTCTTCGCCCCCTTCTAGATTCGAACCATTCCGCGGCCTCCCCAGTTTCCGTCATTGCCAACTCGTCTCCAACTTCCCTTGGCACAATATCCCTCCCGTTATGCCAGGTAGCCTGCTCTAGCCATAGAACAATGTCTCGCCCGGTCAAAGAAACCTCCATGGTACCCCCAAGGGGGCTATCTTCCAAAACAAAGGAGGCCTTACCTATGGATGCAGACTGCCTCGAGAGGCTGAAAATAGTCCCTTCTTCATCAGCCTGCATTGCCATAGCATCAAGAGCTGTGTCAAGCACTCGGTTCTCCCTCAATATCGACATCAGATTGTCTAGTGAGTCTGCCTTTCCACTTATTTCCTCCGAATCTCTTATTATTGGGAAATCCGAATGTTCTGGAGTATTATTCGGACTCCAATCTGGAAAAATCGAACGTACTGAATCGATAACTTTTCCTGGGTCATCATGACTTCTGACAATTGTAGAAACTAAGATCTCTGGCTCCACATGACCTCGAACAAATGGAAACTAATAGTGCTAACCGGTCAGAAATCGGTTTGCGCGAATATTCAAACCACTAGCAATCGACGATAAGATGTGGCACAACGTTCTGGACTAGTTTCATTAGCACTTGTTTTGATTCCGAACATCGTCCTTTTTTCTTTCAGAATCCTCTCTCCTGGGCTCAATGAAGCACTTTCAAACGATGATTTCGCGCAATCAGTAGCATACACACTGGCCCTCTTAATCGGACTAATTATGGCATACCGATATTCTGTGGTCCATGATCACGAATTCCGCCGCTCTAAGGCAATCAGCGCTCTATCAAAGACTTACAAATTGGAGGATAGAGGACTTTGGGAAAAGGGAGAAGTAGCAATACAGAAGCTAGAAGCAAGGGCATATTCTGATTTCAAAGGAAGAAAGGCTACCGCCTCCAGACGAAGAATGCAGGGTATGATCGGCGAGATTAATCGCGAATCCCCGGAACTGGATCAAAAGATAGGGGGTCATTCAGAATTTACTGTTGCAGTCGATGGAATTGAGCAGAAAAATGAAATTGCCCAAGAACCACTCCAACACAAACCTAATTTAATCTCCCGATTTTCAAAATTCTTTTCCTCTTCAATCGAAAGAACTGCGACTAGGAGGGACGATAGAAGGAAGAAAGAAGAACTCCAGAAAAGCGAGTCTTTTTCTCCTTTAGAGGAAGATGCTAACTCTAGATGGACAATTCCACAAGGGACTCAGATGAAAACTAGGTTATGCTCGAGTTGTTCAACGTATAATGAAGCAGAATCAAACTATTGCTCATCCTGCGGATCATTAATCGCTTGATTGGGGAACGGTTGATATGACTCCTTTGGGAGCCTAAGCCGGGAACGTTATGGCCAGTAAGCGGGACTATTACGATATTCTCGAAGTTGACAAAGACTCTTCAGGGGACCAAATAAAACAGTCTTTCCGATCCCTTGCAAGAAAGTATCACCCTGATAAGAATCCAAATGACGAAGAAGCAGAGACAAAATTCAAGGAAATCCAAGAGGCATATGCAATCTTATCAAACCCGGAAGAAAGGCGAAAGTACGATGTCTTCGGACACGAAAGGCCCGGTGGTTCACCATTTGGCTCTCGGGGATTCCAGGGAGTAGACATTAGCTTCGATGATCTCTTCGGTGGTGGTTTCGAATCAATTTTTAGCCAATTCTTTGGCGGACAACAGAGTGATAGATCACGTGGTTCAGACTTATTGGTCAGGCACACGGTACCTTTTCAGGCTTCAATGGACGGCATGGAAGATGAAATAGAAATTGAAGCCCTGAAGGACTGCAACAGTTGCCATGGCTCCGGTTCTGCAAAGGAGGGTGGATCACGCCAATGCCCTTCATGTGAGGGGAGAGGGAGGATAGATGAGATTTCTATGATAGGCCCTTTCCGACAACGGGTGAGAAAGGATTGCGCTTCATGTAGGGGTTCTGGGAGGTTGATTTCCAACCCGTGTAATGATTGTGGGGGTGATGGAAGAGCCCTACAAACGAATCGGGTGAAGTTCTCGGTTATGCCTGGGATAGCTTCTGGAAACCGCCTTAGGATGCGTGGACAAGGCGAGGCTTCAACATCGCTCAATGGCAGTCCCGGAGACCTTTACATAGAAATTGATGTTGAACCCCATTCATGGTTCGAAAGGGATGGACCAGACCTGCTCATGGCCCTACCTCTGAACTTCGCCGACTTGGCTCTTGGGGCTACTATCGAGATTCCGCATATTGATTCTGATGATCTAAGGATAACAGTGCCCCCCGGTTCTAATCCAGGGGAAACAATTTCGATTCCCGGTAGGGGGCTGCCACACAATAATCGCAGACCTAGGAGAGGGTCGGTCACCGTCGTACTAAGGCTTCTATCTCCGACTAAGCCTTCTCGCAAGCTGAAGAAGAAAATCAACGAAATTAGAGTCGAATTAGAGGAATCTATTCCGCCTGTAGAGGAGAGGATCAGGGACGAAGCCAGAACGAGAAGAGGACGTTAAAAGATCACTCTTCTCCCATTTCTATCGGATTCGTTGGAACAGCTGCTATCGGTTTCCCATCCACTAGTCCTGAAATTTGCATATTGACCACGGGAGGATTTCCCAGAGTTTCGATTTGAACGAATGTCGTCGAACCCTCTTCAAGATCGCCCAAGAAAACCTCGTCATCTCGAAAAATCATTTCTGGAACAACGCTCTGGATTGAAGTGACTTCACCTAGCGGCGAGAAAATTCTGATAGCAGCCATTTCCCAACTAAATGATTCTGTCCTGACCCCAATTAGAAGTGAATTACTAGAATCCTCAAATCTCCAAACACATATGTCGATATTTTCAGTAAAATACCTGATCTCAGGTTTCCCCAATTCCTCCGAAGCCGAATCCCACGAACCCTCCCCGAGTATGGATAGAGCTACTGAAATTTCTTCTCGACCCTTTGCTAGGTCGTTGATCGAGAACCTATCTCTAAGAGCACTCAAGATGTGCTTCTCATTTTCTACTATTTCCTCATCCTTTTTAGACGAAAAGAACTCACCCCTATTCCACCATAGAACGATTACTAGTGGGAGTATTAGGAATAGGCCAGCAGCCACATAGAATGGAGTAAACATCCATGCCAAATTGACAAATTCCCCATCGCCTTCGAAAGAACCCCTATTTTCCAGAGTGAATCGATATGCAACCTCCTCCTCGAAGCCACCATTCCTCTCCAGTCTGATTGCATGCATTCCAGGATCAAGCCCCAATTCCCCCACATCTCCATCCGCAAATTCGACAATCGTCCAAGTGCTTTGATTAAGCCTCTGTACACTAATTCTAACTGATTCGTTATTGGAAACCCAGAACCCAACCATCGTCCAATTTGTTGAAGATATTTCCAGGGCAAATACATCGACAGAGTCATTCACAGGAAATGTTCCGATGGTAGTGGAATTATTCGGCGAGAGTATTTGCCATTGTTCGCCTATTTCGCTGGACTCCCATAACTTTCCTGGAGCATCTCCTGATTCCTCTAATATCGAATTCTGCTGCTCTTCCCCAGCACAAGAAAATGTGAAAATTGAAGTGACAATTAACGTAGTAATTACCAAGCCGGCCCCACGCATCATGCTTGGGAAGACAACTAGGTCTTAGAATCCTTCAAGCGAAATGCTTCCATGGGCAGCCAATGAGTGAGCGGCCAATAGGAAGGAGCGTGATCTCCAGGGATAGGTTCTCCAGACTATTTTCCCTTGGAGATAGGAATGATCCTTCTTCATTTGCGCCGGGATTAATTATTGGCGACGATGATCCAGATTTCCCAGTTTCAATCGCTCCATTTTCTTCTTCGATGGATAATTCCACTATTCCTTCATCAATGAAGATATCAACTCGTGCCAATCTCTGTTTCCCATTTGATTCTCTAGACACGTGGGAATCATCCCAGGGGCTAGTCCTTCCACCGAGTCTCGTGGAGTCAAATTCAGGCGAATTTGGTACGGGTGCCGAGTTAGTTCCGGTAACCTGGAACTCATTACATCACGACCAGTCCCTACTCACTATTGGGCTACAACCATCTGTAATAGTATTGACAGACTCCCCTCAACTGTCAAACAGTCTTGGTTTGTTAGAACAGGCTCTATTGACGATTAGGACAAATTTCCCGTCTTCACTTATTTGGGCCCCTGGAATCGGAGGTCCTGATAATTGTGCTCTTCTCTCATGGATGGGGGTGGATATTTTTGACTTGGCTCGTTCCAGACAATCATCTTCACTAGGCGTACTACTTTCTGAAACCGGCCCTAGGTTTCCTGAACAATCAACAAACGAGGATTCGTCAATGGAGTCCCAAAGGGAGATGTGGATTCGAGCAATTTCGGCCACTAGGTCCGCAATCAGGGATGGTACACTTAGGGATTTGGCCGAGAGACAGAGTACTTCGAGCCCTCGATCTGTCGAACATCTACGGAGGCATGACCAACTCTCATTTGAGATTTCCAAGCAAATTGGCTTGTCAAGAAGTTCTGTAGATTTCGGGAAAAAACTCCGCTGCCATTCCTTCGAGAGCAGGGGTGATGTTACCATTAGGAATTGGAGAGAAGCCATTTCCGAAAATTATGAACCACCTTCTCGGCAATGTGATGTCCTCGTTCTACTTCCCTGCTCTGCGAAGAAGCCGTACAGACTCTCCCAAAGCCATTCTAGATTCCGCCGTGCAATTGGAAATTCGCGTGCCCATGAGGTAATGGTGACAGCCCCTTTGGGATTAGTTCCAAGAGATTTGGAAGACTTGTGGCCCGCTGCACACTATGACATTCCAGTGACAGGAGATTGGGACAACGATGAATTGTCGATAATTAGGAGTATGCTGAGCAGACTTGTAGAAAGAGTGGGTTACTCAACAATTGTGAACCATTCAGGAATCGAATTACTCCTCGCAGACCGACTTGTAATTGATACTAGGATTGGCGGAAGTGCGGGTTCTAGCGAATCCTTGGAAAGGCTACAGGATGCAATCTCTTCCTCATTCTCGGAAGATAGCGGGGAAATCGATTTCAGTGTTAGGCAGGAGAAGATTAAATCAATTTCTAGATTTCAATTTGGCTCGGACGAATGGCTCGATGGCTGTGAAATAAGAGGGCGGCCCCCAATTTTCACAATCACAAAGGATGGTGTGCAAATGGCAAAATGGGATCCTCGGAGAGGGAGATTCTTACTTTCCAAATCAAGCCTCGAAACCATGAGAGAACTAAAACTCCTCAAGTCGGTGGAAATCCATCCTGGATTAGAATGGGTTGGGGACATATTTCCTAGCATGATTGCGCACTATGACCGCTCAATCTTAGTTGGCGACGAGATTCTGGTGATACAGGAAGGGAAACTACTAGGCTCTGCCCGTTCAGTTGCTCCAGGGTGGGAATGGCCACTAGGACCCGGCAAACTGGCAAAATCGAGACACCGACTCTGATTGCTCAGATTCTATTGATTTGGCGTAGCGGTTAAAGAGGGAGAGCAGGACGCCCGGCTGCCCGAGGTATACATTATGTCAAGGATGCACAGTAAAGGTAAGGGGACCAGTGGGTCTAGCAGGCCGCACTCTAAGACTCCTCCCGAGTGGTCAAATTCCGACAAGGAAGAGATAGAGGAGTTAATTGTCCAACTATCAGAGGAAGGACATACTAACGCTTCAATTGGAACTATGCTAAGGGACAAGCACGGTGTTCCAGACGTTAGATTAGTCACCGGGGAGAGAATTTCTCAGACATTGAATAGGCTAGGCAAATCGTCTGGCCTCCCAGAGGATCTAATGAGTCTAATGCGCCGCGCCCTGCGTCTTATCGACCACATCTCTCAGAATTCCAAGGACATCCACAACAGGAGACAACTGGAACTATGTGAGTCAAAGATCAGGAGACTTTCGAGGTATTACAGAGAAAACAATCAGATTGACTCAGCATGGACTTACAAGAGAGACCAACTACGACTGATGGTCGAATAAACAGTAGTGATTTGAACTCGCCTCCAATCGAAGGAGGGTGGAGTCACTTATCGAGCAGGATATTTTCTCTCCAGTTCGGGATTCGATCCAATCTTTCGCCAATGAAGTAATCAGTAGTAGCAATCCAATTCTACTGGTTTCAAAACCAAATTTCGAAGGTTCCCTATCTCTGGCCCCTATTGAAGCTGCCTTGCTAGATGCGAGAATCCCATATAAGCGCAGATTTTCAAAATCGAATCCAGATTATGCCCCCTTTATCCAAATTACAGATGATATCGCTTCGCCAATAACAGAACTCTCTGGGTTGTCCCTTTCTACAACCATTGTCGACGGTCTAAGGGGTAGGTTTGGGGATTTTCGTAAGGGGCCACTTAGTGCAGTTGCCCAGGCTCACGTTCTTGCTATGGAGCTAAATCCCCAGAGTCTTCGACTTAGGAGGATGCGCCCATGGATGTTGTCTGGAAATTGGATCAACGAAGCACTGGACACAACATATGATCCAGTTTACTCCTCCCTGCGGGATCATCTTTCAGCAGAGGGATCAATTCGAGTAATTCCGGCGCCAGAAGTTCCAAATCTTCATTTCAATAACTATCCCTGGCTAGAACCCAGTGAGATAGAGGAAGCCACCAGGGAATGGGGTAATTCAGAGTTAGAAAATCGTGAAAAGATAATGGAAAGACTGGTTAGGCCAGTTCTGCATTCCAGATTGCCTTCAACATCAAGAACCGAGGAATTGCTTTGGCACTGTGTTCTCGGCTCTGGTTGGGAAACCGATATGGCTTCTCAAATCAGTTTGGCTCTAAACAATTGGGAAAACAATACACCAATCGACGCAGCTTCTATTGTTGCAGACTCTCTTGTTTCTACAGGAGAAATGTGACTATTCTATCCTGAGGACACTGTTGCATCCTGAGCATTCAATCCTTAGCGGCCTAATGTCAGATTCCACTGGATTCCTTTTCCCGCAAGAAGGACACTTAACCCTTCCACCCCTTTTCGAATTTCTCTGACTATCGCTATCCTCAATCACTGGTGAAATTATAGCAGCAGGGAAAACCAGTAACACACTTGAACCGACCACTCCAAGAACAATTGGCATAGGTAGTCCAAACCAATATATAGCGAGAGAAAGAATCCCCAACACTCCAATCATGATCATACTCGGAACCCTGGTTCTCCTTTTCGTCAGTGCCATCCCTATTCCTAAGGCCAAGCAAAGGGCGAAAACAGAAATCATTGCTGAAATTAGAGGGCTGAATAGGAGTGCATTTTTCGCTTCAAAATCAAGTCTAAAATCAGTATCAGATTCTATGCCGGACTCATCCATAGTGAGGATCTCCATTACAATCCATCTTCTATGCGTATAATCGACGTCTCCATTGTCTAGATTAACCCCATCGAAACCCGAAAGCATCCCAGTCCGAATCTCGAATGAAAGATCAACCTCTTCCCAGAAATCATATCCATCGGGTCTGATAAAATCCTCAATCAGCGTCTGCCTCGAGTCCCTTTCTACACTGTAGCTCGCCTCAACATATATGGAAATCTCATCTGAGTTGAACGCCCTTGATGGACCTAGATCTATACTCACCACCAGAGGTCCAAATTCAGTAACAGGATCCACTCCGAAGACAGATTCAGAGTCGATCCTTAGTCCTTCGGAGAGAAATGACTTCAAATCAGACTTTGAACCCTTGAGGTGACTCACCAGTGCCGCCAGCTCTGTGTTGTCTACTCTGGCATTTGACTTCTCTGATTGGCTAACGGTATTTTTCAAACCATTCAGATTCTTCCACCAACTTTTCGAACCAAGGCTCTCATTTCCAATGTTGTCAAGGCCCCACCTCATCCACTGTGACATGGCACCATCAAGGGTAATCGTAGTCTTCCTCTCTATGGAATTGCCGTCATATTTGCAATTTACTTCTACCATTAGGTCGGAACCGCCAGTCCGTGGTGGTTCCTCCTCGGGATACCAGCTATTGTCTCCCGTATCTTGGCCAAGCGTGATTTCGTGAGTCTTATCTACTGTGATGACAAGAGAATCTTGTAGAGAAATCTGGAAGTCTGTTCTCACAGCCCCTCCACTGGAACTGCTGGGTTCCCAGACAAATGTCACATCCACCCAATCTTCATTGGAATTGACTATCGGACTTTCTGTGATTTCGACATTCTGGACCATCAAGCCACCAGTGGAACCAGTCCAAATCTTGTCACCGAATCCAGAAGTCAGCCTTACTGGAAAGAATACTAGGTTCCCCTTGACACTAGCTTCCCTAATCACCACGTTAACTAGTGGGAATGAGATTGATATTGCAGCATCGACCTCTTCCGCGCCCCAGTGGAAAACTATTCCAGACTCACTTCCAGGATTTGAGAAAATCAAACTCCTCACAGAGAAGATAACCTCTATCTTCTCATTTTTCGAGACTTCACCATCCTGAACTTCTATATCCACTTGCAGCTCTCCAGATTCAGTAAGATAGACCGCTGGCAGTTGAGAGGAACTTTCGTAGGTATTGCCACCCACCTTGACGACCACGGTCGCATTGGCCGATACTCCAGCAGAGTCAGAAACTTCGTACGGAATTGAGAAGGTCCAGGTCCCGGAAGAGTAACTTCCCGCTTCCCCCCATTCAATCATCCATGAGCCAATTTCTACCTCTCCGAGGAAGGACGAGGTTACTTCGACGGACTTCCTTTCCTCTAAGTCAGATTCGAAAGGAGTCAGTTGTCCGCTGTCTGGGTCCCCGATTAGGAATAGATCGAACTCATCAGGAGATTCGCAGCAGTTATTGCTCTCTGTAGCTTGGGCATTAATTGGCGAGAAAATTACCAATACTAGCATTGATGAAAATACTGCTACCTGCCTTGCTCGGGAACGGTCCACGCCACTCTGATTCATATCGTACCCTTCAATGCGACGCAATTAATGAGCGATAATTACGTTCTTGCCGACAATAATCAAAATCACGACTAACCATGTAGCCAAACCAATTCTACTACTCCGTTGTTAATCCTATCAAGTCTGGCGAACCCGACTCTCTCAAACTGGTAGACTTCTCCGACCCTCAATTCAAAATCTTCAATCACGCCCACCAATTCCCTAATCTCCCCTCTTTCTGGGACAAACATCTTTGCTTCTCTGGAAATCTTCTCAGAAAGCCAGTGGATGATCGGCCGACTATCACTCCTTTCTTCCCCTTCAATCTCTGCATTAGAACCAGTAATTTCAATATCAGCGAAGTCTTTCAGACGCAACTTTCCTTGTTTGCAATCTTCCGCCTGAATGAAGATAAAATTCTCGACACCCCATGCCCTCATTCCCGGGATTGCTCCGTCAGGATGCCTAGCAATCTTCGCTTCGGAGGGGAAATCTTCACTTTGAAACTCAATTCGAACTGGGTCACAAACGAAAAACCTCCTTTCACAATGACTGTCAATATTCTTCGAATTGAATGCCTCTAAGGTTTGCATTGAAATAGAGATGTCCTTCTGAGTTAGACCAATTTCATTCCATAGAGAAATCAGAGATTGAGGCTCAAAACCCCTTCGCCGTAGAGCCCTTAGAGTAGGTAGACGTGTATCATCCCATCCATCATATTCTCCTGTTTTGATAGCTGATGACATTCCTGATGTGGAGAATCCACCAAACTCGTGAACCTTCACTCTCCCCCAGTAAAGAGTCTCGGGATATTTCCATCCGAAGTGTTCGTACAACAATGTCTGCTTCCTCGTACTGTCCATCAGATCCTTGCCCCTAATTATGTGCGTAACTCCTTGTTCGTGGTCTTCCACCGCACTCTGGAAATCCAATAGGGGCCAAACCTTGTATTTGTCCCCAACTACTGGGTGTGGTGCGTGCTGAATCCTAAGTGCTGGCCAGTCTCTAAGTGCAGGATTAGGCAGGCCCATGCTAGTCTTTACACGTACTACTGCCCCTCCTTCCATTATTCCGCCAGAATTCATAGAACCCCATTCTTCTAGACTCTCCGAAACCCCTCTCCCCCTGCACGGGCATTCAGTTTTTGCTTCTCGAAATCCACGAAACTCTTCGGCTCCACACCGGCAAACATATCCATGACCCTCAGCAATCATTTTCTCTGCATGTTTGAGATAAATTGGCATTCGTTCACTAGCCTTGATGACAACATCAGCAGCCCTTCCCGACAACCACTCGAAGTCTTCCTCAATCCATCTGTATGCTTCTGTCAAAGGAGGTTTGACTCTGGTATCTGTGTCATCGAATCTGAGTACTATTTTACCATCGTATTTTTCTGCATAACTGGAATTAATCACGACTCCCCTTGAATGTCCAATTGACAATGGACCATTGGGGTTTGGTGCAAATCTAAGTACAACCTTTGATGTATCACCGGTAAGTTCACGCAAACCCTCTTTCTTTTTGTGTCTCTCTCTCTTCAATGCCACAGGGTCAATACCCTCAAGCTCCGTTCGAACCACTTCTAATCCCTCCTGATTTGCCAATGAATTAGCCTGTTCTACTTCGGAATCAATCAGACTCATCAGCTTCTTTGCGTGAGGGCGAAGATCGGACCTCTCTGCCAGAACTCTTCCTAGGACACTTCCTGCCTTGCCCTTTCCATCATATTCTATGGCGTTCTGTAATGCATATTTCCTGACGGTTTGTATGTCCTCCGGACCAAAACCCTCGCCATCTTCCATGTTTCTCGAACCAACCAGCCAATGGTTGCATTTCACCGTTCTTGCTAATTCCATTCATCAAGAGCAGATTGAACCCCGACATGGGCCCCAATCGCCCTTGATGGAATCGGCCTTTGATGGTGCGCCACCCATGCTCTCTCGACATTTTTCCATTTTCTCCTAAGGCAGTCATTGAGGGAATCTTCCCTGCAAAGTTCCTCAACTGCAATCTTTGACTTTGGGTCCGATGGATATCCCGATCCTAGATCAATTCCCAATTCTTTGGACAACTTCTCCATCGCCAAATCCCTGTTTACTTTGGCGATTATGCTGGCCGCGCCAGTCACCACGTCCTCAGAATCCATCCTATGTTTGGAAAAGATTCTGCAATCGCTCCCCAATTCTCCCAATATTGAAGATACATTCCTGCCAAAACGTTCCGCATCTACGTCACAGGCATCTAGAAAAAGGCTGAACTCCAATGAACTCTCAGTTACCTTTGAAATTGCATCGGCAAAGGCCTTTACCTCCAGAGAATTAAGAGTTCCCGATTCCATCCACAAATCAATACTCACTGCATCACAGTGTATCAAACCGATCTCCCAACCTCTAGATTCAGAAATGGCAATGATTTCAGAGTGTATTGACTCTCTCTTAGTCTTGGTTAGATTCTTTGAATCATCCACTCCTAAATCTGTCAGAATAACTCTGTCCTCGATTGGGATGGAAAGTGCACATACAACCAAGGGTCCAATGGAAGGGCCCCTGCCTGCCTCGTCAACACCTATATGGTGGACTCCCATATTACTGCCCACCGACACCAATATTCATGAAAACTACTGCTTTTTGACTTGAAATGGGGAAAGTATCATTCGTACACCCGTCGCTCAGAGGACATGACACCGATATGGCCATTCAAGAAGAAGAAAAAGGCAAAACCGACTATTTCACGGACAAATTACATGAAGAATGTAGTTGAGTATGAGAAAAAAACCGGAAAGAAAGAAGGTAAGAAAGAAGAAAAAGACCATCTGGAATCTAAAAAGTTCTTGGATGCAATGAAGCTTTTGTCAAAGGACAAGGATGACTAGGAAACGGGATCAGGAATCAGGGACCTCACTTCTTCCAGGTCAATTTCTCCCGCTTGAATTGGGGATTTTATTCCGAATCCGCCGCTCACTTCGGGGGCAATTTCTCCGAATTCCCCTATTCTCTTTCCTTTGATCAGAATATGGCTGCCTCTACCAGTTATCCACGGCCCGTGCCCAGGTTCGGTAGGGGTGAACTCTACATCCTCATACACGGCTCCTAGGTCTCGCAGAAGTGCCTGCGCAATGCCCTTAGAGGCAGTGAAGCCACTGCCAACCTCAGCACAAGTCCAAGCACCTTTTTGGCAATTTCTGAAACCCTTCACTACGGTCCCCAATTCATACACTCTTTGGGGCAATTCGTGATGCCTATTAGCAGCAAGCAATCTTAGCAGAGAAGGCAGAATGTATTGCCTTAGAACAGTGTGATCCGATGTAATTGGATTGGAAATCAGTGCCATCCCTTGTTCTTGTGGCCACCTCACGATTTCGAATTGATCCCTCTCATTTGAGAGAGTCAGACTTTGCACTTCCTGAAGTCCGCAAGCCCTCATACTTTCTCCAAACCTTCTATCTAGATTCGAAGATACAAGGGGAATCGAATCTAGATGTGTCTTCGACAATATTTCTGGTAGGTTTTCGAAACCAAATCCTATCGCGATGTCCTCTACAACATCAACCGGATGCATAATGTCACTCCTCCAACGAGGCATCGAAATAATGTGTTCAATCTCCCCAACAACACAGTCCGCCCACCTTCCACGCTCATTGGGCCCGTCAGTCACAGTCTGACTCCTTTCCAGTTTTCCACCCATCTTGGAGATTGCACGCGATAACTCGTCCGAACCCAACTCCAAGCCGAGAATTTTCCTTATCAGACTCTCTGGAACTCTATGCTTTCGAGCATCTCCATTGGGCACTCGGACACCTTCACCGTTCGAATCAGATAATTCGATGCTCTCAACGATGCCCCCTCTTTCTGACATTGATAGGCACACAAGTAGTAGGCAGGATTCACAGGCCCTAATGTCCCATCCAGTTACATCAATGAAGAAATCTTCAGTACTGGCGTTAACAGTTGTATGGCTTCCATTGATAATCGGTGGAAACGATAGTACCCTATCTTCAGAATCCAGAATAATCGGAAAATGATCCATCCCTTCCATTAGGTGGGAATACTCGGCACCTTTCGGATGTTCTTCCAGAATCTGTTCAATCGTCATCTCTTCTGAGCAGGCGAGTGGAATGAAAGAGAAATTTGAAGGGACCGTAGTCGCCTTGAATGGGGGTTTCAGAGAGCTTAGGTCGTGGACGCCTATGGATGCGAATTTTCTTCTTCTCCCTAATGTCATGTGTAACTTTTCTTGATGATCCATCAGAGATTGAATAAAATCTTCCCTTTCTTCCGGATTAGATCCGGTGTCAACCCCCCTAACCACTGCACCCATTACTATCGGCCTGACATCTTCCAATTCGGAGCCGACTGAGAGCTTGATTTCACCCTGAGATACTGGCAAGCCAACTCCTACTTCTGATGCTGACAAGAATGTACGGGAAGCTCTTGCAATAGTCTCATGGCTGAGAAGATCCGGGCGATCAGGAAAAACCTCGACCTCTATGTACTCCTCGCTATTGCTATCTACCGGGCAACCCAATTCGGGTAACCATTCGCTCCACTCCTTGGCTACATGCCTAGCACCGTTAATTTCCTGTATGTAACTGAGGATGGAGTGTTTGAAATCGAGAGTAGGAATTTTCTCACCTCAGATCTAGCCACATCTTCAGGGGGCGATCATATCCAACCAACCTCAGACCGGATATTGCAGCGGTATCAAAATCGTCGGCTCGAAGATTCCTCCTCCCTATCCTCTCGATCCTATCCACGCCTATTTCTCGCATCCAACCTCGAATTCCCATGGACAGCTCGTCGATCTTCGAACTCAAGTCACTTTCAGGGCACGGGGAGACCAATGCAGCACATCCTGATGCCACGGCAATTATCAAGTCCTTAGCATCAGGCTCGTGCAAAACCTCAATCATCACAAATTTCCCCATTTCCCCTATCCCAATGGCCTTCGCAGCCAAACCAATTTTTGGAAGTGAAGAGGCTAGACGAGAACCACTTTTCGTTGCACAGTTTACTACCGCCCCATCCAACTCCAAGTCCATGACAAGTCTGAAAAGTCGTTCTATTCTGTCAATTCTTCCCCTTAGTAATATTATCGAATTTCCAGACATCCTACTTCGAAGTGATATCAACATCGCCTCTATTTCCGCGTCATTCAGTCCTGGGAAGTCTGTGATGTCGAAAACAATGCCCGAACAATTCCCGGTATAATCGATCGCCTCGCAGAACTCATCCTTTCCAACTAATAGCAAATCGTTACTTCTTGGTTTTGTCCTGACAATAGCGAGCGCACCTACGTCTTCCCATTTTTCAGAACCGATTGCCGTCTCACAAGTCATAATCCAGGGGATTTTCAATAGTGCACCTCCTGAATCATCTCCATCTTGAACTAGAAGTGTGTAATGATCCAGAGGCGCATTATTCGATAACGAGTCATTATTTGGATATAGTGAAATATTTTCAAAACCCTCAGAAATGGAGAATTCTGACGCCTCAATACTTGCGGAAGCCCCTGTTCCGGGTTCTAGAACCAAAGCATCGTCATTCAGAGACAAACCCATGGGTTCTAGCAATTTAGAGAATTCAGTAATCTCGGACTTCTTTATCGATCTCATTTCCACCCCATCTGGTGGCGGTGGGCAACTGCCTGAAATGATGACCCTGCCTCCAGTCATCCCTATCCCGGGCTCCGAACCAACTGACCCCATTACCAAGATGGACCCACCTGCCATCCCAGATCCTAGGCGATCACCTGAATGCCCTCTAACTAGCAGAATACCACCAGACATAGAGGAACCTGATTCATCGCCCGCCGATCCTTGAATAGAAATCTCCCCTCCTGTCATTCCAAATCCTGCCTTGTTGCCAACGTCTTTCTCTACAACTGTTTTTCCGGAAAGGTGAAACGCTCCAAGCATAGATCCAGCACCCCCCCTTAGAGTCAAAGTTCCACCCCGATTTGCTGCTCCAACACAATCTCCGAGGGTTCCAAGACAGAGTACTCTTGCGCCCTCAGGCAAGTGAGTCATTACTCCAAACTCTCCATCCTTTGGCCTTTCATCACCGGCTCGACCCCAACCAATCTTTACTGGACGATCCTGTTCTAATGCCTGCTCGACATACCTGTCAAGGTCATTGTTGAGTTTCAAACTCTTACTGACAATTTCCCTCAAACCATTGCCCCCTGCATTACCCTAGTATCCAGAAAGAGGCGACTCATTATTGACTCTTGCCGAATTCGCTATGTTCATAGGCATCCTTCAGACGTCATTGACCAAAGGCAAAGACATGGGGTTTTGAAAATGGAAACCATAAAGGTGGCAATAAACGGTTTTGGCACCATAGGGAAGCGCGTTGCAGACGCGATTGATGCCCAAGAAGATATGGAAGTTACAGGAGTCACAAAAACAGGTCCAAGTTTTGGATGCGAGCTCGCAATCAAGAAAGGATTCCCCCTCTATTGCACTTCTGATGATGGGGGCCGGATTGAACAGTTCTCGAAGAAGGGTTATGCTTGCTCGGGGGGCCTTTCTGACTTGCTAGCAATCTCCGATGTTGTCGTAGATTGCGCTCCGGGAAAATTAGGTGCACAAAATCTTGAGAAATATCAGTCTGCAGGAATAAAGCACATTTTCCAAGGAGGAGAAAAGCACGAATTAACCGGCCTGTCCTACTCTTCATCCGCTAATCACTTGGATAATATGAATGCAATTGGGTCAAGAGTAGTTTCTTGCAATACCACAGGCCTGTCCCGCACCCTAGTTCCTCTTTTCGAGTACTGTGGCTCACTGAAGGTCGAATGTACAATGATTAGGAGGGCAGCAGATCCGGGAGACTCAGGAAAGGGGCCTATCAATGCAATCAAACCCGTTCTGAAAGTGCCAAGCCACCATGGTCCAGATGTAATGACCGTAAAACCTGAGATTGAGATAAACAGTCTCGCTGTAGCCGTTCCAACAACGTTAATGCACGTCCATAGCATAATCGCCGATCTCCCGAAGGGACATGGGTTAACCACTGATTCGATAATTCAAATGTGGACCGAAACCCCTCGGGTAATCATCATGAATGGTTCGGAGGACCGAATTCCAACTACTGCAGAAGTGATGGAGATGGCTAGGGACATAGGCAGGAAATGGGGAGATTTGCACGAAATTTTCGTTTGGGAAGATGGGGTAAAACTTGTTGGAGACCGACTCTACTATTTCCAAGCAATCCATCAGGAGAGTGATGTAATTCCAGAGAATGTTGATTGTATTAGGGCACTGATGGGGGTTGAGGGGGACTGGCGCAAGTCTGTTGCTAAGACAGATGAATCAATCAGCCGATATTACTCCACATAGTATCTATATTCAATCGCATAGTGTCAATAGTCAAAAGAGAATCTAGTCTCGGAATGACGAATGACTACCACAAAATCAGTCTGTTCGGTCATTGCCCTCTTTTTACTCTCGACTTTCGCCCATTCGTTTTCATTAGAACCAGCATTCGAAGAAAAGTCATTTTCTCACTCCTCAGATGTTTCCAACGAGAAAAACTGGGTGATGTTTGAAAATCCAATTTCCAGCGATTATCAAATATCGGAATCATCTGGTAAGATTCATTCCCCTTTCGGGATTTCCGATCCCCTGGTTGAAGACCTGCCCTTGGGCCCATGGGAGATGATCGGCCTTCAAAGGCCAAATGATGGCCGATTGCATATTGTTCAATCAATTAACTCGGACCTGTTTGAATTGGAGAATGAACTCGCATCCATTGGAATAGAGATAATTGACCATATGCCTGATGACTCTGTAGTTATCAGCCTCTCGGAAGAGAACACAGATGCAGGAATTTCACGAGTTCAGAATCTTTCTCAGGTTCGCTGGGTCGGTCCCATGCCATCAATGTGGAAGGTTTCTAACTCCTTACTTACATTCATGCAATTCGAAGATATTCTAATTGACATAGATGTCACACCCTCTCCAACGAACTCGCCCGAGGACCTCGTCGATCTAAATGAGTTAATCAACTCCTTCGAAGGAATCCAGTACGAATCTTACCAATGCGACTCACACCTTTGCCAGATAAAATCTGCAAAACCTTTGTTGATAATTTCGTTAGCATCAGACTATAGAGTCTCTAGAGTCGATCCAGGACCAGTCCTTTCTATCCAGAACTCCAATGCTACCATAATTTCAGGTGCCGATTTTGCGAGGACAATGTCTGGAGTAAACCTCACTGGATCAGGGGAAGTAATCGGAATATCCGACACCGGCCTCGATACAGACCACGGAGACTTCGATGGGAGGCTTAGGAGTCCTGTATTCAATTTGTTCGGGCCAGACAATTCTGGCGCCGATTCAAACAGCGGCCACGGTACGCACGTAACCTCGACATTATTGGGAGACGGTTCCGGAGACTCAAATTCTACTGGCATCGTCCCTCAAGCGACTTTCAATTTTTACCAATTAGAGGTTGACAGCTCCGGAACATTAGCAAGATGGGGTTCACTGTACGAAATGTTCGAGCATTCGCTGATGAACGATGCGAACATTCACACAAACAGTTGGGGGAGTGAAAACTTAGTTGGAGACTATACCTCGGACTCTCGCTCCATTGATTGGTTTACAAATGACTATCCTGAGTTCCTGGTGATTTTTTCTGCCGGCGATATGGGTGTTTCAGGAGTGACCTCTCCAAGCACTGCAAAAAACGCCTTGTCAGTGGGTGCCTCGACCACGGGAGCCTTCGGCTCTGAGCCCATAGGACAGGTCTTCAACGAATCATCTTCGGGCCCGACTTCAGATGGCCGAATTAAGCCAGATTTGGTTGCACCCGGGGTCATGATATGTTCTGCACGAGCCCAGGAAGCAGACCTTGCCACTGGCGGTGACTGCTCTAATTCGATGCATTCCGACGGTTCCACTCCTATGTACATGACACTGAATGGAAGTTCCATGGCAACCTCAGTTGTGGCCGGGGCCTCTGCAATGGCAAGAGAATTCTTGAGGACTGAAGTTGGAATTGAGGCTCCCGGATCCGACCTTATCAGGGCATTATTAGTTAACGGGGCAGAGGATATTGGTGAACAGGACGTGCCAAACTCTCGTGAAGGATGGGGGCAACTCAATATCTCCAACAGCCTCTTCCCGAAAAGTAACGGAGAAAATCTATCAGTATTCTACGATCAAGAAAGGGTACTAATGCCAGGTCATAGTTTCATCTACACATTCGAGGTTTCTGGCGGTAGCGGGATTGATGTTTCTCTGGCATGGAACGATATGGAGGGTTCTGCCTCCGCGGATCAGAACGCAAGCCGACTTGTCAACAACCTCGATCTTGTGGTAATTTCACCAACTGGAGAAGAGTATAGGGGGAACCACTTTGCAAACGGAATTAGTCAAACACCAGGTCCTAGTGACCAACTGAATAACCTCGAGAGAGTCAGACTCCCATCTTCTCAATCAGGAATCTGGTCTATTCAGGTCGGACATGCGGGTGGCTTCGCTCAAGACTTCTCATTGGTCTTATCCGCGGATGCAGAAGAACGCCAAGAGGCAGATCTAACAATTGTACCCAATTCTGTTTTCACCTCTGGAAACAGCCCGCTTAAGGGAGACACAATCTCCATGCAACTTTCTTGGATTAATCAAGCAGCGGCATCAACCGGAGAATACTCAATATCGATACAGGACATTACTGACGGGACTGAGATTGGGGTCTATTCGATGCCATCACTCGTGGGAGGGGGGATTGAGACATTTTCGATATACCATTCTTTCTCAACCACAGGAACTCACATTGTTAGGCTCACTCTTGATCACTTTTCTGAGGTAGTTGAACTAAACGATGAGAACTCGGGAACAAATAACAATTTGTTTGATCTGGAATTGAATGTAACCGAGATAGGCGTCCGAGTCACTCCACTAATGGCCGATGGATCCCATCCCTCCGACTTCCAGGAATTAGAATCTGCTAAGACTCAGGACATCAATCCAAGCTTGGTAAGTTGGGCTGAATTCCAACTAGAACTATTGAATGAGGGGACCTCCGAGGTAACAGTCGAACTCTCAACTACCGCCGTACAAATAATCGATGAGTCCGGCATCATGAACACCCCACAGGACGAGTGGTCTCGTACCCTCAGTGAAGAAGGACCTTGGGTGCTCTCTCCTTTCGGAGAAGAGGGAGACAGAGTGGTAATCTCACTGAATCTAAGTGATGACGATGCAGATATAGAAAGCAGATTCGCACTTCCTGGACTTTTCGTTTCCGAAATCACCCTAAGGGACCAGATGTCCCCAACAATATTTCATTCAATTCGCCTATCTGTTGACATCGACCGCGTAGAGGGACTATTAACTGAACCTGCAGGAACTGAGAGCCTGGGTTCCGAACCAAACACATTCGCCCAGTTCACCCTATCAGTCAGAAATATTGGAAACGGCCCAACCGAATACAGCATTTCTTGTGAGACATCCGACCGTTGGATCATTCATGTTGGAAGTAGCCAAACTTCTGAAATTACGATCGGCCCCCTCAGTCGGCTCCAATACGTCCCTGTACAAATTAGGGTCAAAGTTCCACCCACCTCTTCTGGTTTGTCTTCGGGCGATACGAACCAAGTCACATGCGTGACTACCTCTGTGAACGATCCAACTCTATCCTCAACCGAGACAGCCGTAGTTGAAGTTCTAGAAAGCACAGAGTTCACTACTCAAATCTCAGACTCTGCTGGCATCGATTTTGGCCCAGTAGCTATATCCGAATCGAGAGCGGTACTGAACGGTGAAACCGTAACCACGATCTTATCGATTTCGAATAGTGGTAACATCCCTCTCGATTTTCAGGTTCGCGCACTGTCCTCAAGCAATACATGGCCGATACAAGTATACCCTTTCGACGAAGAACCCCCATCCGGAGAAGAAACAAACGCCGAATTAGAAGTAGAACCCGGCGATGAATCGAGGTTGATTATTCGCACCATAGTGCCCCTTGCAGCGGAGAAGGGCGATAGAAACACAATCACGATCAAGACTACATTGGGAGACACAATCATAACAAATGCCACGGTGCTGGAAGTTAGAGAAATTACCACTCTAGATGTTCAGAGCGAAGAAGGATTCTCTATAGCCCTGGGTCGAGATGGTAACTCAGACATTTTCCTACATAATTCAGGAAATGTCCCACTGTTAATCGATCTTACAATGGGTACCCTTCCAGAAGGATGGTCTGGTGGCTTCTTGACTGGAAAAACGTTCACAATGGACATGAATAGGGATTCTATCATCACCATCGGACTTCAGCTCCCCAGTGGAACCCCAGTGGGGGCTATGTCTGATAAGGTCCCCATAATAATAGAATCAACATCTCCAAGCATGTCCAAGGAAACAATCACACTAGAGATGGATGTATCAGTTCTGCCTTCCGTGTGGATAGATGTCCAGTCTGACTTTGAAAACTTGCAGGGGGTTTCCTTGGGCGAAGAGTCAACGTTCACTTTGGAAGTTCATAATCTGGGAAATTCTCCTTCCGGTGTGAGGTTAGATTCCGACGGCTTGGACGGGTGGACAATTTCATTCGAACCCTCTGTGATACAGGAACTTAGTTCCGGCGAGCACGCGGAAATCAAGATAACCGTAAGGCCGCAAAAATCTGCTGAAGACGGCCTCAATCAACTGCTAATCTTTGCGAACTCAACATCAGAGGGGGGACAAGTCACGGTCACCCAGTCTTCATTGACTATCGATATAAGCAAGGAAAAGTCATCCAACAGCGGTGGAATCTCCGGTATTTTCCAAGCATTGGGCCTTCCCGCATGGACAATTGCGATAGTCTTCTTCGCTGTTCTTGTAGGTATGGTATCCTTTGGGATTAGGGCACGACAAGAGTTCCAGCCCGTTGGTTCCGAGGAGGAATTGATTCCACGGGGCTCGGCTCTCCAAGCAGGGTCAAAGGAAGAGAGGAGAGCAGCAGCACTGGACACATCAACCACCGGTGACGTGGTAACCGGGGAGGTCTCAAAAACGGAAATCCAAGATGCATTACAGTCCACAGTACCGACACTGCCCACGCATCAGGTTCCCGTGGGTTCGCTGCCCCTGCCAATTACGGGACTTCCAGATGGGTGGACAATGGATCAATGGGTAGCATATGGGCATCTTTGGTGGGAGCAGAACGGCCCCTAGAGCGGTTCATTTTTCCGTTCCTCCCCACGCCCCACTCTCATGACGGGTTCAATTGTGTTATTCGGACCACCCGGGGCTGGCAAGGGCACTCAGGCAGAAATTATTGTCGAGATGACGGGAAAACCTCAGGTTTCGACTGGTGACATGCTACGTTCTGCGGTTTCCCAAGGGTCAGAACTAGGCTTGGAAGCAAAGGGGTATATGGAAGCGGGGCAACTTGTTCCCGACCAGGTAATTATCGGATTGATTGAAGATAGATTGAGTGAATCCGATGCATCGAATGGAGTACTCTTTGACGGCTTCCCAAGAACAATTCCCCAAGCGGAAGCGCTCTCTGAGATTACCGAGGTCTCGTCCGTGATTTCCATTGAGGTGCCTGATGAAGATATAGTCAACAGAATCGTTGGAAGGAGGATGGACCCTGAAACAGGGGAGATCTATCATGTTTCATTCAAACCGCCTCCGCCAGAGCTGGCTAGTAGACTAGTGCAGAGAAAGGACGACAATGAGGATACTGTCAGAATGCGTCTAGCTGCCTATCATGAGCAAACAAAGCCTCTCGGAGATTGGTATGGCGATATGGGGATTCTTGCCACGGTTGACGGCACTGGAACGATTCAGGAAGTTAGCCAATCCGTCGCAAAAGCAGTTAGAAGCATATGAGGTAAAAAATGGCTGGAAGGGGCAGGCGTTCTAGGAGACGGAAGTCGGATAGAAAGAACGAGGCAGAAGCCGCGATCAGAAATCTTTCCGATGCACTTGAGGATAGTCTTGGAGAACATGTTGAGATGGCTGATAGCGCAGCCAGGCAAATTCTCGCAATCGGAAAGAAACACGGAGTAAGGCCAGCATCAATGATAAAACGAATGATTTGTCGGAGTTGCAAAAAATCACTTTCACCGGGAATTAACTCCAGAGTCAGGATATCTTCAAAGAAGTTAATCATGACCTGCCTAGTATGTGGCAGGGTGGCACGCCAAGGTCCCGATTTCGGAGGTTCAGATAATGAGTGATGTCATCCCTAGGAGAATAGTAAATTCCGCCAAGAGCGAGGGTCTTGACGTATCGGTAAGGATTGGAAAGGGGGGGATAACTGACTCATTAATCTCCGAACTCTCAGATCAATTATCTCGAAAGCACCTAGTCAAGGTCAAGGCAAATAAAGGCACCACGGCTGATAGGCAACAGAGAAGCTCTTTGTTCTCCGAGATAGCCAAATTTACCACATCTACTCTTGTTTTCCAGAGGGGGAACGTTGCTGTGTTCTGGTCTGGAAAGTAGGATTTTCAGCAATTATTGATATTCTACAATAGTCACATATTTAGAGGCAACTTTTGTCGTGTGAACTAATGGTGTCGGAGCCCCAAGTAGTACTTGCAATTTTCCTTCTTTCATTCGCCCTGATTCTTTCAGAGGTAGTCCACAGAACAATTGCCGCTTGGTTCGGCTCTGTTCTAATGTTACTTTATGGTCACTACTCGGGTGTCTTCCATCTCCATAAGGAGTACAAACCGGATGAAATGGGGGTAGCCATACTGGAAAAGACGTACACACTAGAGCATACTATGATTGGGTGGATCGAATGGGAAGTAATCGGACTCCTCCTCGGGATGATGATTTTCGCTTCAATTTTGGAGCTCTGCGGATTCTTCGAGTATGTCGCCATAAAGGCTTCAAAGATGAGCGGGGGGGATCCATGGAGACTTATTGTCCTCTTAGGGACTATAACTACTCTGATTTCTCTTGTAATTGACAATGTTACGGCCATCATCATTATCGCGCCAGTTACGTTGAGGATTTGCAATAAGCTGGAAATCAACCCCGTCCCCCCATTGATGGCAGAGGCAATACTGTCCGATACCGGAGGCGTGGCATCTATGGTAGGGGATCCTCCAAACGTAATGATCGCGGCTGCTGCATCAGACTACACCGCTTTCGACTTGAGTGCGTTTTCATTCAACGGGTTCCTGTTTAAACTCGGAATACTCACATTCTTTGCATGGGTCGCTACTCTGAGCTACTTCAGATGGTATTACCGCGAGTGGTCCTCTCAGAAGCCCCCACATGTCGACTTGTTGTTGGAGGAAGACGAGTGGGAAGCTATCAATGACAAGCCATTGATGTACTCGACTTTGATAATCCTCGGACTTACTGTGGTTGCATTCTCAGCAAAGTCACTGCTCGATCTCCCAATAGAAATAGATGGTATCGCCCTCACAGGGGCAGCATTTGCACTAATTGTTGCCAGGCCAAAGAATGAAGAGTTGAGGGAGGGCTTCATTAACGAGGTCGTTGACAAGGTAGAATGGCAAGCCCTACTCTTCTTCGCGGGGCTATTTTTGCTAGTTGGGGCAGTAGGAGATGTGGGCTACCTTGAACAGGTTGCAAACTGGATTTTCGATAACTTCGGAGACGATGAGGTCAAGTTAGCAGTTGCTGTAATATGGGTCTCAGCTCTTGCTAGTGCATTGATAGACAATATACCTTTCACTGCAGCCATGATTCCAGTGATTTTCAGCATCACAGAGGCCAGTGGAGGAGAATTAAGTCCTGAGCCATTACTGTGGGCTCTAGCAATGGGTGCGGGTTTCGGAGGAAATGCCACTCCCATCGGCTCAAGCGCGAATGTAATGACGGTGGCAATCAGCGAGCGTGGACCATATCCAATCACAACAGCCGAGTGGGTAAGGGCAGGACTTCCTGTAATGCTAATCACTTGTGTCGTGGCGACATTCTTCATGATGATTTTCCATGGAGTTCTATACTCCTGATTAACAGTCAGTTACCATCAAACCTTGATGCCCGGTGGACGATTTGTGGATTGCACGGTCTGCGGCTTCTCATTAGGCGCTCCGGGTTTCTGTCCGGCTTGCGGTTCTGATAACCAGTCTTCAGAAATTAATGTTGGAAGAATCGACCAAGTGGATCTTGAATCTGATAAAACAGAAAATCCAGAAATTCTCAAGGAAGAATCAGACTCAATCACCGCTGAATCAACCGTTTCTAGTAATCATTCACCAATAAAATTACCATTCGGATTTGAAGATGCTCCTTTGAAAAATAACAGTTTGGCAATTCCATATGGTCTAGATTTTGCACCATTTTATAGAAAAAAATAGCCTTTTCCCCTGCTTTCTGGTTCTACTGATGCGGACCACTGCTCCCGTTTTGTTCAAATACCATTGGTCGGTCGCAAGCCTGCTTTGTGCGCTCTGATAGATTGCCTATCAGGGTAAGTGGTTGAGGCTGCTGCGCCCTGCGGGGAGACGTAGTGGCCTGAGAAACCAGAATTGATATGCCTGGACACCAGAGGCCTCACAATAGTG
>Ga0207992_1000085_pt1 | contig 54180 bp, 48 predicted proteins | sample ETN02SmetaG_FD_185788 | JGI IMG/M metagenome (GOLD analysis project Ga0207992, IMG submission 185788) | Marine microbial and viral communities from oxygen minimum zone, Eastern Pacific Ocean - ETNP2014F10-02SV255 (SPAdes) (version 2) | ecosystem: Environmental > Aquatic > Marine > Oceanic ...
AACTGTACTACATTTTAGATAACCTGGTACTATCTTAGATTATATAATATCATAAAATAATAGATTATCTCTCGGCTCATTTTTCAAAACTTACTGAGGAGAGATGGCATTGATTAAGCCATTATTAGAGGAGCACACCCGGTAGGATTCGAACCCACAACCTCTCGGTCCGTAGCCGAACGCTCTATCCAGTTGAGCTACGGGTGCATTATTATAATTTATTATTAAATAAGAGCGACTAAATTAAACGTTTTTTGTTTGAGCTGGAAATCTTTTACTGTATTAATCAAAATCGAAACTTGTAACCTGAAGAATTTCTTTACTATTAAAATTTTGAATCCAAGCTACAACCTTAATATCTTCACTTTTCCAATTAATAGAATTGTGATTAATCCATTTAGTTGGCATAGACCAATTAAATGATTCAATATAATCTACACCAGAGATATAAGACATTTTCTTTCCTTCATTGCCAGTAATTATATCTATTACTGCATTATGATGTTCTGTTAAACCATTTGGGGAATTAGGATATTTTACCAATCCCATAACAGTTGCTATAAATAATCTAATATTTGTTGATGAGCCTGTATTCACCAAAGAACTACTCGATACCTCAAAGTCAATGCTATTCCCAGACTGTATACCTTTAATTGTAATATCATATAAACCAACATTGCTTAAATAACTTTTAGGGTCTTCTTTCCAATTATTCGGATTAGAACCCGAATCTTTGCCATTTGTATACATGTGAGGTGTGTAATTATTGCTATAATAGTTATTTCGAGATCTGTTCATTGAAGTATTCGCAAGGTACATGGGGTCATTACCTTGACCTGGCCACCAAACATGATAAAAAATCTGATACCACATGGTATCTAAAGCTGCACCTACATAAAGAACTGTACCAGGCTTGAGAGATGACTGAAGACTCCGCTCCGCGGAGGAACATGGGCCTCAAGTGCTTGATGTAAACATCTCACTGAGAACTCGTCGGCGAGTTGTGCTAACTACTATTTCAGCCATGCCTTGGATAGTCCCAACAGTAGCTATTATAGTTACCGACCCTTTTGATATAGTTGTTACAAGTCCCTTTTGATTAACAATTGCAACTAATTCATTTGTTGAAGACCAGACAACTTCAGGTTCATCAATTTTACTATTATTCTTATCAATGACAAGTGAGTATAACTGTATTGATTCATTTGGTTTAAGGATTGAATTAACTGGTGTAATTACAATTGATGATGGAACTTCAATATATGAAGCGCCTTTATCTTCACAAGACAAAAACAGACTTGATAACAATAATGGTAGATAGAGAGATATCTTTAAATATTTCATTATAAAAAGATAGCCTAAAAAGTTGACACTAATCCAATTTTAAAACCATTCTCAAAAGGCTGTATATATCTACAAACACCATTGCTACATAATACACCACCCCGCTGGGACCCATAAGATAATGATAACTGATGATTTTGATTAACATTATAAATCATATCAATACTTGCCCAAGTAAATGATGTATCCCAAATGCTATCCAATTTTTCTTCTATCAAATTTTTCTCTCTACTCTGATCAATTATAACGCGCTCATCAGTATTAGAATAATCTAAATTTAAAGCTATAGACCATTTTGGTGAACTACCTAACCCAATAGAAATAAACCTATTCAGCTGTTTATCTTTAGTGAAATTTGAATTAAAGATGGTTGAAACGTTTCTACTCTCGACTCCCCTTTTTAACTCCTGATACTCAAAAGTAATATCTATACTATATTGATTATCAATAAGATAAGTAAAATGAGTGGGTATAGTCATCGCGTCAACTAATTCATAGCTAAAAAAGTGAAATTCATTACTGTATTGATTAGTGTAAAGATCAACCACATCATAAGTTGATGAGACTCCAATAACATAATTCAATTTATCTGATATTGCATAACCATTTAATTCAATAAAAAACTCTTCAAATGGATTATACATTTTATCTTTTGATGGAAGCAAAGCATTATCACTTTTTGCTTGCCAAACCCATTCATTATCTAAAGCCCACTCATTATGTCGACTTGACCTAGAATAGTTCAAAGAAGCAATGATTTTATCTGTTAATGGGCCCTCCAATCTGAAATTATAACCCAATTCATCATTATAATCGATCAAATGGGTAATTTTACCTAATAGTAATGAACTATGTTGTTTAAAAACAGTTGGCATTTGTTGCAACGTTAATGCGCCACCTACATTATTAACAAAGTCCCATCTGTTTTGAGGAGAAAATTTTTCAAAAAGATAATTTTTATATGATAGCCCAATAGACCATTGCCCTAGATAAAAGCTACTATTAGCATAAAATCCATGACCATCCTTTATAATATCATTATTGTTATTAATGTTTTCATATTTTTTTATTTTTTCTATCCAAGTTTTTTTGATATAATCCATACTCAAATCAAATTTATCACTGAAATAATTGATATTAATTCCTAATAATTTATGAGTTATTGAACGATGAGATTTAAGTATTGCATCAGGATGTTTCTCATAAACATTTAAATAATGAGAACCAATTGACCATGGACCTATGAATCTTCCAGCTCTTAGTCCATAAATCGTATTTTCAATCTCATAATTTGGCACTCGATCATTAAACCCTATTACTTGGTTAGAAATACGCCAAATATCCTGCATACCAGCCAATACCTCAAAACTATAAACATTATCTGACCAATTAATTAATCCACCACGAATTCCCGTATCTAAATCAATTGACTGGTCATCTACCATATTAAGTGCCAGCCCATTGCCCCAAAATTCATAAATATCCCCTAATTTTATAGTAAAAGACTCTTTACTATAATCAACTCTAATTTTTCGTAAACCTGAGAAACTTCGACCCAATTGTGGAGGTTGGGAATGTTCTAGTTGTAACCATCCTGCCCAATTATTCCAATCCGCATTTAAGTCAATACGATTGTCATTAAAAGTAAAATTGTTTTGACTGGTGCCATATCCTATAGATGATGTGCCAGTGATGTTGATTTGGGCGTTTAATACATTATAGAGTAGTAATGTAGTAATAAGTCGGCGAAAATAAATAAGATTTGAAATCAAGGATTTAATTTTAGAGCTGAACGCAATTCGAGGTCCATATTTTTCTCATCACCTGGAATATATCCATAATGACGCCAAAGGACTTTTCCATCTTTGTCAATCAATACATTTGTAGGCATTAAATTGCCATTTAGTTTTTTAAATACTTGCCTATTTGGGTCAAGAAATACATCATATGTATAGTTATTTGCTCGGATATAACTTCTGACATGCGCTAAACTTTTTTGACTATCTATGCTAATCGATAAAATTGATAATCCATTATCTTTATATCGTCTTTCAAATTGATCTAAAAATACCATTTCCTTCTTGCATGGTGAACACCAAGTAGCCCAAAAATTAATAAGCACTGGTCCTTTATTAAGATACTCACTCAATTTAACGGATTTTCCATTCATTTTCTTCAAAGTAAGGTTTGGAGATACATTTTGAGAAATCAAAAAAGTGAGAAAGAGATAAAAAATAAAGAAAAATTTCTTTATCATTTTTCAGTAAAAATTATAGCAACCTACCTAAATAAGTATTTAATTCATTTTCAGGTATAAATTTTAAACTGATTCGACTAATACTATTTGCAGTAGTGACATCCATATTAAAAATATACTCTACAGGTATATCGACAGTTTCCAGAGCAACTTGCATAGACCATCCTCCAACAGAAAAATTCATTAATGGAGAAAAGAAATGGAATGGCTTATATATTATTTTATTACTAGTTAAATCATGTAATTCTTTATCAGCAGTGTCTACAATCACAACTAGAGGTCTCTGATTAGAATCTTGAAGTTGAATAACTGGTATAGTTCTATACTCTCCGAGTTGAATCTTTTTAGCTATATCAGCTGGAAAGTTATACTTGTCTTTATTAAAATAGAATACTGTTAGACTTCCATCTTGCTTTAATCCAGAATATGGTAGTGATTTAAGCATATCTTTAATGACATTACCTTTAAGCTTATAATCGACATTTAAAACAACTTGAAACTCTTTTTTATTATTTGAATCATAATTGAATTGAGGTCGATCCAATTTTACTTGGTAAGGGCTTTCCATCAAATTATTTAAAACATCTATCATCATTGTAGTATTCAAATCATTTTCAGGGCGATTATCTTCGTAATTATTCTTTGAAAAATCTAAAACCCATTCACCATTATCTTCTTTTAAATCTTTATCACTTACTTCACCTCTAGCACCAATACTAATATCTAATTCTTTTTCTAACTCATCGATAGCTAAATCAATTGCTGAACTCATATTTATTGCTTTTTCCGCATAGCTAGGCGGCTCTCGCATTCTTTTACCTTCAGTTAATGTTGGATAAGGACTCTTAACAGGCTTTGGCAAATATGGCGTCATCATTGTATTAATCGATTCTCTTAGTGACCTGTTTATTCCAGTAACATCATTATAACTACCGCGTACCTTCCGTTTATCTAGCTCATCCCAAGTCGTTATATCAATCAATTGTAGTGATATAGCAATTTTGTCTAGAGATCTTTCATACTTGCCAAGAAATAGTAAGTTCTTAGTCCCTGGCCTCTGTTGTAACAAAAGTGAGCGATTTGTCATGACTTCCTCTAGTCCTGATTGATCTTTGAGATAGATTCTATCATGCTTACTTAATTCAGAATTAATCATTTCAGATAATGCATCTGAAAGCCAACCAATAGCTGCATCATTTTTAATATTATCGAAAGGAATTATATAAACATTCAATACTGGTGGCGCACCAATAATTGCGACATTTAGTAGTAATGTTGTAATAAGAGTTTTAGTTATCGTCCGCATAAACCTTCAAATTAGATTATTTTACTTACCATTCTCAATGCTATTTTTTTTTAACTAAATACCTTGTTTTTCTATTTTTGCCCATGAATCTCTTAGAGGGACCGTTCTATTAAAAATGGGTATTTCTTGAGAATTTTGATCTTTACAAAAATATCCCAATCGTTCAAATTGGTAAGTTTTTCCAATTATTGAATTTTGCAAATCAGGTTCTAGTTTACAGTCATTCATAATCGTGAGTGAATTAGGGTTCAATGCTTTTAAGAAATCGCTCTCTATGCTTGGATCGGGTACCTTAAATAACCTATCATATAAACGAATTTCAGCGTTTATAGCATGTGCTAAAGAAACCCAATGAAGTGTACCTTTTACTTTGCGACCATCTGAAGATCGACCACCCTTGGTTTCCGGATCATAGGTGCAATGTATTTCGATAATATTTCCATTACGATCTTTTATTACATCATTGCATGTGACATAATAGGCATAGCGTAAACGGACTTCTCTTCCAAGACCTAGTCTAAAGAATTTTTTTGGTGGTTCTTCCATAAAATCATCACGTTCAATAAAAATTTCTTTCGAAAAAGGAACTTGCCTTATTCCAGCTAATTCATCTTCAGGATTATTGATTGCGTTCAATAATTCTTCCTGATCATCTGGATAGTTAGTTATAACAACCTTAAGTGGATTTATAACCCCCATTCTACGTTCGCTCCTTTTATTTAAATCCTCACGAAGAGTTGATTCTAGTTTAGCGATATCCATTATGTTGTTCCTTTTTGCGACACCTATTTCATCCATAAATAAACGAATTGATTCTGGAGTATAGCCTCTTCTTCTAAATCCAGATATTGTAGGCATTCTAGGATCATCCCAACCATCAACGTAATTATCATTAACTAAGATTTTTAACATTCTTTTAGATAATACTGTATAACTCAAATTAAGACGTGCAAATTCAATTTGTTGGGGGTGATATACATTTAATTGTTCCAAAAACCAATCATAGATTAGTCGGTGGTCTTCAAATTCTAGTGAGCACAACGAGTGAGTAATGCCTTCAATAGAATCTTCGAGTCCATGTGCCCAATCATACATTGGATATATACACCATTCATTTTCTGTTCTATGATGGGAGACATGTAGAATACGATAGATGACCGGATCTCGCATATTCATATTGGGGTGAGCCATATCAATTTTGGCTCTTAATGTCTTTGATCCATCTTGAAATTCACCATTTTTCATCCTTTTGAATAAATCAATATTTTCTTGAATAGTTCGATTTCGATATGGACTCTCTTTTCCTGATTCATTAAGAGTTCCTCGATTATTTTTCACTTCTTTAAAATTCAAATCACAAACATAAGCATTACCTGCTTCGATCAACTTTATAGCATATTCGAACATTTGTTGAAAATAATCAGAAGCAAAACAAAGGTTTTTTCCCCAATCATATCCTAGCCATTTTACATCTTCTTGAATAGATTGTACGTATTCCTCTTCTTCAGGGATTGGATTTGTATCGTCAAATCTTAGATTACATTTACCACTATATTCTTCAGCAATAGAAAAATTTAAACAAATTGATTTTGCGTGTCCAATGTGAAGATATCCATTGGGCTCAGGTGGAAATCTTGTATGAACTTTATTATCAAATTTTCCTGTTAGATTATCCTGATCAATAATCTGTTGAATAAAGTTTTTATGCTTATTTATACTATTCATTCAGGTAATTTATCTAACGCTCTATTTAGTCGTTTCATACAAACTTTCTTGCCTAATAAATCTAATATTTCAATTACAGATGGTCCTGATAAAGATCCAAAAACAGCTATCCTAATTGGCATCGTTATTTTACCCATACTCAACTGATTTTGCTCTATAAATGATTTAATTATTTTATTTATCTCTTCCTTCCTCCAATCAGTAATTGTATTTAACTCTATTAATAAAGATTGTATAGTTTTATTAACGGATTCATCTTTCCAACATTTGCTCAAACCAACTTTATCATATTTATCTGGATCTTCAAAAAATGGTATTGACTGGATAATAAAATCTTTCAGTGATTTTGCTCTAATTTTTAAGATTTCAATAATAGTAACTAAAAAAGATATTTCATGTCCTTTACCCCATTCAGCCTCAATTGACCTAATAGAATCCATAATTACATCAGTAGACATACTCTTTAAATGCTCGCCGCTGATCCAATGAAGCTTTTTTATATTCCAAATAGCGCCTTTTTTATGAACATCGGATAAATCAAAATGCTCAATTAGTTTATTTACTGAAAAAATCTCATCATCATTTCCAAGATTCCAGCCTAGAAGAGCTAAGTAATTAATCAAAACTAGAGGATAATAACCTTGATCTCTAAAATATTGAACACCAGGTGCACCATGTCTTTTACTAAGTCTTTTTTTATCTGGACCTAAAATCATTGGTAAATGAGCAAAAGTTGGTAAATCATAGCCTAAAAATTTATACAAAATAATTTGTTTAGGTGTATTTGCTAAATGATCTTCACCTCGAATCACATGAGTTATTGACATATCATGGTCATCAACGACAGCTGTAAAATTATACGTTGGAGAGCCATCTGAGCGAATTATAATAAAATCATCTATTTCATTATGGTCTACTTTAATTTTTCCATAAACCAAATCATTATAACTAGTCACTCCATTAGGTATATGGATTCTATATGTAAAACTTATACTTTGATTCAATTTTTCTTTTACATCTTCCATTGACAGGTCTCGACATTTCCCTGAATATTTATAATCTCCTGCGTCCCTTGAATCTTGTAAATCACTTTTTGAACAAAAGCATCTATATACATTTTTAGAATCAACTAATTTTTTTAGATAGGGTTTATATTGTGTGTGTCTTTCTGATTGATAAATAATAGGTTTATCATAATCGATACCGAGCCAAGATAGAGAATCAAGAATCTGCTTAGTATATATTTCCTTAGAACGGACGCGATCTGTATCCTCAATTCTAAGGAAAAACTTCCCTTTATTGTGTTTTGCAAATAACCAATTAAAAAGAGCTGTTCTAGCACCACCCAAATGAAGTTCTCCGGTAGGGCTAGGCGCGAATCGTACTTTTACTGTTGATTTTGACATAAAATTATATATTTATGACCATGACATAGATACTGAGTAAAATATAAATATTTTTATAGCGGAGGGGGTGGGATTCGAACCCACGTTAGGATATTTCACCTAAAACACCTTAGCAGGGTGCCGCCTTAAGCCGCTCGGCCACCCCTCCAATAGTATTTTTTTGATTAATTTATTGTAGAAATTTAATTGGTAATAAATCTGAAACATAGTAATCAATATTGAACGAAATATAGAATTAACTCTATATTTCGTTCAAAGTCTTTGAAATTATTTTGACCAAGTTTGATAATCCTTTATGAGTAACTGATGATATTTCCATTAAATATTCCGGTATAACTTCCCAAATTGAATTATCGATATCATTTAAAATATCACCTTTAGTGCGAATGACATATATTGGCTTGAGCAATAATGATTTATTATATGTTTTTAATTCATTTTTAATAGCTTCAACTTTTGCTACAGGATCTTTTTCAGTACCATCGACTAATAATAATAGTAGACGATTACGTTCGATGTGTCTTAAGAATTTAAATCCTAAACCCTTCCCTTTGCTAGCCCCCTCAATTATCCCAGGAATATCTGCCATCAAAAATGATTTATATTCTCCAGATTTAACAATTCCCAGATGAGGCTCTAAAGTTGTAAATGGATAATCAGCAATCTTAGGACGCGCTTTTGATAAAACAGATAGTAAAGTAGATTTACCGGCATTAGGAAATCCCAACAAACCTACATCTGCCAAAATTTTTAATTCAAATTCATAAGTACCTGATGCACCATCAATTCCTTTTTGAGCATAACGTGGAGATTGTTGAGTTGAAGATTTAAAATTTACGTTGCCCAGTCCACCTTTACCCCCTTGACAAATAAGGTACTCTTGATTGGGCAAGATTATATCTGCTACAATTTCACCAGATATTTTATCTCTTATTATAGTACCTAGAGGAACGCGAATAGATATATCTTCGCCATTTTTGCCTGTTTTTTCGCTCGATGAGCCCGACGAACCATTTTTTGCTTTATATACTTTTGCATATCGTATATCCTGTAATGTATTAAGGTTATCATCCCCAAAAATATTAATGTTTCCTCCTCTACCACCATCGCCACCATTAGGGCCACCTTTAGGTATATACTTTTCTCTTCGAAAGGATACGCAGCCTGCTCCGCCTTTCCCTGCATAAAGTTCAATAACTGTATAATCGATAAACATAATAAATAACGAAATGTATATTCCAACTCACTTATTTCAAGTGAGAAATATGTAAATTATTTACATATTTGCAATAATTGTTTTCCCAAAATCAGAACAAGAAACTTTTTTTGCATTATCCATTAATCGATGGAAATCATATGTCACAACTTTTGATTGAATCGCACCCTCAATTCCCTTTGTAATTAAGTTAGCTGCTTCATTCCATCCCATATACTCAAGCATCATTACTCCAGATAAAATAAGCGAAGATGGATTTACCATATCTTTACCTGCATATTTAGGAGCGGTACCATGAGTTGCTTCAAAAATTGCATTACCTGTTAAATAATTAATATTTGCTCCAGGTGCTATACCAATTCCACCCACAATAGCAGCTAAAGAGTCAGAAATATAATCTCCATTAAGATTTAATGTAGCGATAACATCATATTCAGAAGGTCTAAGTAATATTTGTTGCAAAAATGCATCTGCTATAACATCTTTAATAATTAATTCTTTGCCTTCATTATTAATTACTTGCCAAGGTCCACCATCAAGGTCAATGGAATTATAATCACGTTTAGCTAGCTCATATCCCCATTCTTTAAATTTTCCTTCAGTATATTTCATAATATTACCTTTATGAACTAAAGTTACTGATTTACGATTATGATAAAGCGCATAATCTATAGCAGATTTAACAAGTCGTTCCGTACCTTCTTGAGATACAGGTTTTATACCAATAGAAGTCGTTTGTGGAAATCGAATATTTTTTACATTCATTTCTTCAACTAAAAAGTTTTTTACTTTATTTAATTCTTCAGTACCATTTAACCATTCAATACCTGCATAAATATCTTCCGTATTTTCTCTAAAAATAACCATGTCAACTAATTCTGGCATTTTTACCGGAGAAGGTACCCCTGAAAACCATCGTACTGGTCGTACACAAGCATAAAGATCAAGTAACTGTCTTAGAGCAACATTTAACGATCTCATGCCACCGCCAACAGGAGTTGTCAATGGACCTTTAATCGCAATTAAATATTCATCAATGGTTTTTAAGGTATCTTCAGGAAGCCATGATCCTGTCTTTTTGTTGGCCTTTTCTCCAGCAAGGACTTCTTTCCATGTTATCTTTCTTTTATTATCATATGCTTTTAATATTGCTGAATCAAAAACATTCTGTGCTGTAGGCCAAATATCTACTCCAATACCGTCGCCTTCGATGTATGGCACGACTGGATTATCTGGTACTTCAATTTTATTTCCGTTGATTTTAATTTTTTCGCCCAATTGTACTCCTAGATATTATTTTTGTTTACTTTCGTTTCTTTTGATTTTTTTAATTTCTTTTGATTTTTTTTATCAGTTTTTTTGGGTTCTTTTTCATTAGGTTTCTTTTTTGCATAATCAGTGAGGTAAAATCCACTTCCTTTAAAAATGAGGCCTGATCCGCCACTTACCAAACGACGAACTTTATTCTTACATTTAGGACATTTACTTAATGGTTTATCTGACATATTTTGGAAAAATTCAAATATGTTTTTACATGATTCACATTTATAGTCATATGTAGGCATAATTGATATAATTCCTTATAAATCAGATATACAATTTAAAAAATTGCATTTTAAAGTATTTAGTAATAATACAAAAGTGTATAAATAATTATGGCTTTTGAAACTTCTCCGTCAATTTATCCATAACATGAGGAGTTACAAATTTGGAAATATCACCATTAAGTCTAGCAACATCTTTTACAACTGAAGAATTTAAATGTATATAATGTTCTGAGGTAACCATCAACAGTGTTGATACTTCATCATTAAGGTGGTGATTCATTGTTGCCATTTGGAATTCAAATTCAAAATCTGATACATGCCTCAATCCACGTATAAGTGCAATTGCTTTATAATTACGAGCAAAATCAGCTATTAATCCACTGGTAGAGTAGGCTTTAACATTAGGAATATGCTTGGTGGATTCAAGTATTAATTCAATTCTTTCCTCAGCTGTAAATAATGGATTTTTTTCAGAATTTTTTGCTACAGCAAAAATAATTTGATCAAAGAGTTTAGAAGCACGTTCTGCAATATCAATATGGCCCCTATGAATAGGATCAAATGTGCCGGGATAGACAACGATTCTCATTAATTATTTTCCCAGAATGTTAATTGCGAATCTCCATAATCATTGACTCTTGTTGGTGGGATTGAGAATTCACGAGGTGAAGATTCAAGAATAAAAACTCCAGACGATCTTAATGAACTAATTACTTTTGGAATTAATTCATCTAATAATTCATAACTATAGGGGGGATCAGCAAAAATTATATCATATGATCCAGGAGGGTCAAGAAAACGCAATACATCCTGTTTAACAAAAAATAAGTTTACATTATTAAAACCTGTGCTATTTATTTTTAATAATGAATTTACTCTCAAGCTGGATTCAACAAATGTGACCTCTTTTGCGCCTCTACTTGCAGCTTCAAAACCAATTACCCCTGATCCCGCATATAGATCCAATACTGTTTTACCTGAAATATTTTGTAAGATATCAAATAAACTTTTTCTAACTATAGATGTAGTTGGACGATAAGGTAAATTTTTTACCGTTTTAATTCGGCGTCCTTTATATTGACCAGCATGTATTTGCATAAGCTAATACTTATTTTAAGAATCGGGCTGATCGTATATGGCTATATAATAAACTGCACTCTGATACGAGCCATCAATCTGTTTTTTGTACACAAATTTTTCTAAAGAAGCATTAGACCCATTGATTGATAAATATTTTAACATTTTTTTGATATTGTCATCATCTTGAATACGAATTATCACAGGAACTTTTCGACTTGTGGGACTATCAATAGTGTCTAAAATTTTAATAAAAGAATCATCGAAGTCATTAACAAATGACTCTAGATTAGATATCGAGATATTTGAATAGGAGTTCTTAGAAATATCTGTTTGTTTATAGTTTACTAAAAAACCGTGCTTAAATTGATCTTCACCAGTTACTTGGCGTAATGAATAATTGAGGATATCGCCAATAGAACCAACAGGAATAGCTTGCGTTTTAGGGCCAACAAATTCAATATTTAATCTACCACTACTAACAGAAAGCATGAGTAGATTTTGCGCTTGAGTTAATGAGAAAGCATTAACAATACTGGCAATCAAACTTTGAGATCTAAGCAAATGAGTTGGAGGTTGAATGTCTATAGCAATATCTTTATTAACAGCTTCTATTTTTGATGTATTTTTTTCAACGCTTACATCTTCAAGTCCATCTATTGAAGAATCAAAAAAAGATATAGCACTATCAGAAAGGTTATTAACTATTTGGATACTTTTAATTTGCATTGAAGTAAGCAAGTTATCGAAAAGCTCTGGTTTTTTATTAAATGTTAACACAGAACCAATCACTGAAAAGAAAAATAGATATAAAAAGAATTGTAGAAATTTACGATCCTTCTTTCGAGCCTTTGGTCTCTTTGTTGATTGCTCGATGTCTGACTGGTTTTTTTTAGGTGGATCTAATACCTTTGTTTTATCATGTTGATACTCTTGGAGACCGGGCTGATCAAAAAAGTTGATTGCCACTCCATCAATAGTTCCTTTTATAAGAGCAGTTAAAACAAGTAGGCTTTTTTCATTTACATCCTTTGGAATTATGTTGGCTTCAACATCAACCCCACTAAGTGCTTCTAATTGTTTAATCCTTAAATTATCAAAATGCTGTTTTCTTCTATAAGAAAGTTTGCCCGCACTTATCAACATACCTTTAAAAGCATCTTTTGCTGATGAAGAGCCGTTAAAAGAATCTATTTTCCATTCATTTTTGTAAAATCGTGCAAATCCACTTTGAAAAATATTTTTTGTGTAACTATAGTAGTTATATCCATTTTTATCAACATTAAATACAGTATTTCCAATATTAGGATTTAAACCAAAAAACACACTGGATTCAGTACCCATCCAGACAGTCTCAGCGCCAACTTCTTGTATTGCTAATTTTAGTGGTTCTCTAAATGTTGTAGGGACACGTATAGCATAAATACAATTAGATTTTTCACTAAAAGCGCGACCAAAATATTCAACAGATTCAACTATAGGCCAACGTTGATCAATAGTCCATTTTGCGAACTCCCAACCGTCATTTTCTGTCATATCTTTATCCATTGATACTAGTGCCGTATTACAATAACTATCAGGAACAGAAACATATACTTTCTCGCCTTCAAAAGAAATATTTTCCCTAATCAGCTGCAGAGTCCCATTAATATCTGATACAATTTCATTTACAGTTCTATTCGAATCTGTGATTGACTTTTGCAAAGGCTTATAGGCCAAATTGTTGAGAAGATGCTTCCCCTCATTATCAGTCCATTGAGCACAGAACAAATGACTATCGGATATACAAAGATAAATCACTTATCTAAAATCACCTATCCCAACTTTTTGAACCATCATTAATGAAACCATGATTATTAGCCTTAAATGCAAAAACTGTATAGCGCCTTCTTACAATAGTCTCTTCAATTGGGCTATCTACTCTGACTGTATTACCTTCATCTTTCAAAGAAATAAGGTAAGGTTTTTCTGAGACTGGGCAAAAATACATTGAAGAATCAGGCATATAAGAATCATAATAATTAACTACTTCAACCCGTTGACTTGGAACCTGATCCAATAGAGCTACAAAATTTGTGTCAGATTGAAATTGTTCTAATCTCTTCTGTTGAATATATGTTGTATCATTCCTGGAAAGCTCTTCAGAAAACATCACGATAGTAGCAGTTGTATCAATAATAGTATCGCGTCGAGTTTTGGGGAAACCAAATGTTGTATCAAATTCAATATCATATCCTGTTGGAACATTTACATTAAAAGTTTTGTTATTCAATGTAATAGATTGTTCTCCAAGATATGTAGAGTCTCCTGTTAATGAATCGCGTACTGAATTCACAACTGCGACAGCCCAAAGTCCATCTGGATTATAGTCACCCATAACAGATTTGTAAAAGTTTTGCACATCGTACATATTCTCCATGTAAAAGTGACTTTTATCTTCAAATAATTCTTCTTCATCCCAAATAGCTCTAGGTACATATATACTAATTATCATGAACAAAAAAGCAATTACAATGGATAACTCAAGGTAATCTGAATATCGTTTTCGCTTCTCTGATAAATCTGATACTTTATGTTCAGGCATTAAATAATCCTCTATTGGTCTATTTTTTGTAATTATTAACCAAGAATATAAATACTAATATAGTACTTCATTCTTCCACTACTAGAAGGACTGATATTAACACTTTTTATAATTTGATTCTTAATATTTTCGATTTTAGATATACAAAGTATCATTGGAATATTAATCTAAATCGATTCTCGTAAATTTTGGATCTGATTTTCCATTTAAATTAGATAATTCTTCTAATAATTTTTTTTGCTTACTTGATAATGATTTTGGTGTTTCTATCTGCACCCTAACTAACTGGTCACCTCTAGAAGAGCCTCTAACTCTAGGAAATCCTTTTCCCTTCATTCTTAATATTTGTCCAGATTGAATCCCTGCTGGTACTTTCAATTTTGCTTTACCCTCTAATGTTGGTACTTCTAATGATATGCCAAGTGCAGCTTGATCAAACTGTATTTTTACCTCAGTAAAAACATCATCTCCATTGCGAGTAAAAAAGGTGTGTGTATTTTCTTCAAAGAAAATGATTAAATCTCCAGGCTGATATCCTTTAGGGCCTTTATTACCTTGTTGGTTTAATGTCATATAATTACCATCTGCAACACCTGGTGGAACTTTAACTTTTATTGCTATTGATTTACGTTGGATACCATTACCTCCACAGCTTCGACAAGGGTTTTCAATAACTTCTCCAGTAGCGTTACAAACAGGGCATTCGCGAACAGTAACAGATTGACCAAAGAACGATTGAGTCATCTGTTTAATTTGACCTGAGCCATTACATTGAAGGCAAGACTTTGGCAGGGTACCTTGCTGAGCACCATTACCACTACAAGTATCACAAGTTTCATTGCGTTTAATCTTAATAGTCTTTTCGGTTCCAATAACTATATCTGAATAATCAAGCTTAAGGTTTACTTTTAGATCTCGTGCTTTTTTAATATGCCTACTTCGTCCGGATCCGCCAAAGATTCCACCAAATGGATCAAAATCTCCACCAAAGATATCACCGAAGCTACTAAAGATGTCTTCCATAGACATTCCACCTTGGAATCCTCCAGCTCCTGGAGCATCACCTATTCCTACACCAGCATGTCCAAATTGATCATATTGCTGTCTCTTTTTATCATTTGAGAGTACAGCATAAGCTTCTGCGGCCTCTTTGAATTTCTTTTCAGCTTCTTGATCTCCAGGATTTTTGTCAGGATGGTATTTCATAGCAATTTTACGATATGATTTTTTTATATCATTGTGTGAAGCATTATTGTCCACACCAATTATTTCATATAAGTCTCTCATGAGGGTGTCTGATTAACCACTACTTTTGCATGACGAATTACACGATCCTTATACCTATATCCCTTTTCAAATACCTCAAGAATTGTATTCTCTTCCTTTCCATCTTCATTTCGCATCATTAAAGCATCATGAAGTTCTGGATCTACAACATCACCTACTTCAGTAAATTGAACTACACCTAGCTCTTCAAATTGTTTATTAATTTTATTTATTATTAAATCAATACCTTCACTTATTTTACCCACATCAGAAGATTTTATATCTGAAAACGCTTCTTTTAACCTATCAAGATCATCAAGAATAGATAAGAAATCTTTAACTACGTTTTCGCCGTCATATTTTAGTAAGTCAATAATTTCTTGGGATTTTCTACGTCTATAGTTATCGAATTCTGCTTTCAAGCGCATATATTTATCATCTTGTTGAGTTAACTCGCCCTTCAAAGATTTTATTTCATCTTTTAATTTTTCAGTGGGTGTTTTTTTGGGAGATTTTTTTGTAACCGTTGTTTTAGATGGCATTATTTATGATTTCCGCAAATTTATTTAAAATATTTTGAATAGTTAAATAAGGGATTCGTTTTGGACCTATAACACCTATTCTTCCCTTCACAATTCCTTGATTGTAAGAACTTGTCACAATTGAACAATCTCTTAAAATATTATCTCTATTTTCTGAACCGATTAATGTTTCATCGACTTCATTAGAAAAATTTTCATTAAAATAATGTGCAAGATAGCCTTTATCCAAAGCTGGTAAAATTTTCTGATATTTTGAAATATTTTGAAATTCTGGATATTTAAGTAATACATTAGATGAAGAAGTATAAATATTGATATTATGATCGATACTAAAATAATTAAATCGATCATTGATCAAAATTTGTACCAATTCATGTTCGTAAATCTTATTATCGCTCAGTCGTCCAATAATTGTTGTTTGTATATCTTGAAGTGTACAGCCAACCAAACTTTCTTTTAGCGTAGAAACAATTTTGTGTATTAACTGGCTGTTTACATTTACTTTAAGATTTAAGACTATAGATTTAATGTATCCCGTATCCATTGCAAGCACAACCATAACTCGATTATCCTGAATTGATAATAGCTCAATATCTGTTAAAATACTATTTTGATATCCAGAGATTGTAACAACACCAAACATTTTACTTACTTTCGATAGCATAATTGCTGTTGCATTGAGTAATTCGTCAACATTATTGTTTATTGTTTGTAATTCATATTCAATAGTTGTTGATAGTCCTTTATCTAGCTTTTCAGATAAAATAGAATTATTAACATAATAACGATAACCTATATCGGTAGGTATTCGGCCTCCAGATTTATGCAATTGAGTTAAATATCCTTTTTTTTCTAATAATGCCATGGTATTTCGAATTGTAGCGCTAGAAATTTTATAATTATAAGAGTTTTTGATTAACTGTGAGGAGACAGGAATACATTTATCTATATGTGACTCTACTACTGCTATTAGGATAGCTGATTCTCTGTCATTTAATCTTTGTTTATTTTGCATTTTCATAATATAAAATTAGAAGGCATTAGATTTGACTATCAATAAAGTAGTTATTATATACTATTATTTTAAAAATTTTGATACAGCTCTGCTGCCACCAATAATACTTACAAAAAAACTAATACCACCCAATAGTAAAATTAATAATTTTATATCATATTCGATTTTTACTGAAAATAAACTAATAATGATATCATTACCAAATATCAATCCACCAACTAATAAAGCACTCGCCAAAATTGTACCAATAAACCCATGTAATATCCCCTCAATGATAAAAGGTGCCTTAATAAATGCGCGAGTAGCCCCGATAAGTTGCAAAGATTCAATTAATTTCTCTCTTGAGTAAATTGTTAATCGCACAGTATTAGAAATAGTAAAAATAGTTATAAAAATCACTGTAACTAATATTAAAGACATGATTCTAATAAATTTTTGGTAATAAGATTCAATTTGAAAAATTATTCTCCCTTGATAATTTACTTCACCAACCTCAACATAGCTTTTCAACTTATTGACAATTGGGATAATATTGATTTTATTAATATCATCTTTAACAATATTGACTACACAACTTACAGGAAGTGGATTATATCCCACTAAATTCATAATGTCTTCACCAAACTGGGATTTAAATATTTTTTCTGCATCATTTTTTGTAATTAACGTGGTAGATCGAACACCCTTAATTTGATTAAAGGAGGCTACCACTACTTCAACCTTTTGAATTGGAACATTGTCTTTGAAAAACACTTCAATTTTGTATTTATCTCTTAAATATTCAATTACTTTATTTGTATTCTGACTTATTATTACAAGCGAACCCGCAATAACTAAAGTTAGAAAGATTGAAAAAATAGCTGAAAACGAGGTTAATTTATTTCGCCATAAATTTTTTATACCCTCAGATAATAGAAAAATAAACTTGTCCATTATGACCTTCTTACAGTTCCATCTTGTATTTCAATAATTCGATGCCCACGTCCTTTAATTAAGTTATAGTTATGAGAGGCCATCAAAATTGCTGTTCCTTCTTTATTGACTTCCTCTAATAATTTTATTAATTCAAATGATGTAACCGGGTCAAGATTACCAGTAGGCTCATCAGCTAAAATGATATCTGGACCTTTTATCATTGCACGAGCAACACAAGCGCGTTGCTGCTCACCACCTGATAATTCATTGGGGAAATGATCTTCTTTACCATCAAGTCCTACTTCCTCTAAAGCTTCAGCAACAAGATCAACTATCTCCTCCTTATCGTATCCAATTACATGTAGAGGAAGAGCTATATTATTAAACAAATTTCGATCGTCTAGTAAATGATAATCTTGAAAAATCATACCAACTTTTCTTCTTAATAATGCAATTCTTTTTTGTTTGATATTAGTCGAATCATATTTATCTATTACTACATTTCCTACTTGAGGTAATAAATCCATATAGATTAAACGTAATAATGTCGTTTTACCTGATCCAGTTGGGCCGATTAGAAATGCATATTCATCATCAGCAATTGACATGTTAATATTGGATACTCCACCGCCTTTTTCATAGGTATATGATACGTTATTAAGGTGAATCATAGTTGTAATCTAATCTCTTTCATCCATGCTTAAAATAAAAGATAGATAAAAAGTAAATACCCTAATAACAACATGACTGAATAGATTCTATGAATTGGTTGAGGTAATTTTGCAATGACTATAATTGCTAAACCAAATAAAACCATGACAGGTAATTCAAAATATAATATCTCTTTTGGAGAAGCTAGAGGAGTAATTAGTGATGTAATTCCCAATACAGAAAGAATATTAAATATATTCGATCCAACAATATTGCCAACTGAGATAGCGCTTTCCTTTCTAAATGCAGCCATGGCTGAAGTAGCTAATTCAGGTAAGGATGTACCTAAAGCCACAATACTCATTCCAATCGCAATTTCAGATACACCAAAATAACGAGCTAAATAAATTGCTCCATCAACAAACAAATTAGCGCCTAATGCAAGTGACAAAATACCTGCAATGATATAAGTAATAGCATTAACTAATGAATATTCTAAATGATCTTGGGGTTCATATTCATCATTTAATGGGTTATTGATACAAATAATTATATAAAAAACTAAACCTATAAATAAGAATAGACCTTCAAAACGACTTAATCTTCCATCAAACACAAAAAGAATAAATAATAAACAAGCGAGTAGATAAATCCACAAATCTCTTTTTATTGGTAGATAATTGATAGTTATTGGAAAAATAAGCGAGCTCAAAGCCAAAGCTAATCCAATATTTGCAATATTTGATCCAACAGCATTACCTATTGCCAACGTTGAGCTATTTTCTATAGCTGCTATGATACTTACAACTAATTCTGGCAATGATGTCCCAAACGCTACGACTGTTAGTCCAACAACTAAAGTTGATATACCAAACCTTTTTGCAATACTAACTCCACCTTTTACGATCCATTCTGCACCGAAGTAAAGTAGTGTAGAGCCGATTAGAAGTAAAAAAATGCTATTAAGCATAACTATAAATACAATTTGTTTTCATTAATATATTCCCATACTTGCTGCGTCACCATATATCTGATAGTTTTTCCTTCAATCCAACGTCTCCTGATTTCTGTTGAAGAAACTTCAATTCGGGGAATATTAGCAAATTGAATTTTTGCTAATATTTTATTGTCAATATCACTTGGTCTAAATCCCGGTCTAATAGCAACAATAATTTGACATTCATCAAGAATTTGTTCTGAATTACGCCAAGAATGAAATGTTTTTAAAGAATCACTACCTATTAAATAAAATAATTTTTTTGAATCAGTTCCTGTTTTTTTCTTATAATCAATAATTGTATCTATTGAATAAGAAACTCCTCCTCGAGCTATTTCTATTTCAGACATCACAAAATTAGGATTTTCTTGAATTGCAATTTTGACCATTTCTTTACGTAAATCAATTGAAGATACAACAGATCGATCCTTATGCGGTGATTTATAAGCTGGGACAAATACAATCTGGTCAAAATGTTCAGCTTCATATATTGTTTGCGCCAAAATTAAGTGGCCAAGATGTGGAGGGTCAAAGGTTCCTCCAAATAAACAAATTTTCACTCTATTCTAACTCAAGTCTATCTAAAACACGTTTTTGGATAAACCATTCGTCTACTAGATCATCCATATTAATTTTTTCTATAAATGAGCGTTTTTCATCATAATATTCTTGAGCTTTTTCAAATTCATTGCGATATATATAACAAGCAATTGTTTTCATATGAGCTAATTCATTGTATTCTGAATCGTAGTAAAAATCAACAACTTGTTTAAAAGCGATTAGTGCGGATTTATATTCTTCCATTTTAATATATAGAATGCCCGTGTCGTAAGCTTTTCGAGATAATTTATTTCTTAAGATTTTAATATTGCTTTGAGCCTCTTCACGGTTATCAGAGTTGGGATAATCATCAATAAACTCCTGAAGCTTTTCAATAGCTTTTTCACTATAAGTTTGGTCTCTAAAGTACTTTGGGGATAATATTACATAACTTTCACAAATTCTATATCTTGATTTCTCAACATATGGACTAAATGACATCCGTCGAATTAACCTATCGAACTCTGCAATGGCTAACAATTTATCTCCCATATAAAAATATGTTTCACCTAGATAAAAAAGGGCATCATCTCCAAGCTCTGTATGAGAGGCTCCAATTACTACGGTATTGAAATGATCTTGAGCTCTAACATATTTTTTATTTGATAGGGCTAATTTTCCTTTTTCAAACTCTGCCTCATAATCAATATCTCGAATAAACTTATTACTCGAACATCCATAAAATATGATAGAAAAAGAAAAGAAGATCGCAAATAATCGCATTAATGATTTCTTTCGATAAAATTATTAGCCGAGAATTTACCACTCATAACTGATTTTAACACCCTGAACTCCATAAGTATTTTGCATATTGGAATAGAAGCGAACCTTAGGAAATAAATCATATTTTACTTTAGACTTCAAGCCAGCCTCAAGTCCACTAAGTAAATGGTTGAGCATCAATATAGATAAAGTATTTTTGGCACGATATTTTAAAATATTACTATCATTGCGTAAATCGCGATAATAATCTTTTTGCTGTGTTAAAATAATAGATTCTACATTACCTTTTTTAATTGTATACCATTTACCGACATCGTCAAAGGGATTATCGAAGGGATCATCCCATCCGCCAACGAATTGATCATATTTACCAATATTTTCGTAAAAGTCGCGATCACGTATAACAAATATTTCATTCCATGAATAATTATTCTTTAAATAAGCTAATTGATCCGTATAGTAATAATCGCTATTAATAAGGATTTGCAATTTATGGGTTCCTACAAGAACTTCTTCCCATCGACCAGGAAAAATAGCTTTAGTATTTTTATACCATCTTTCTAATGTCCAATGTTTATCAGCAAATGCTTCAAAATCTTTCCTTACTTCCTCTCCTCTTCTATTGTAATCTATCATCAAGGACAATCCAACTATTTCAAAGGCTAAAAATGCTAAAGGTTTCCATATTGGATCATTATTTTGAAACTGACCCCAACCTGGGATAATAAAAGATTTAATCATAGCATTTGATGAATAATTAATCGTATCCCTATTAACATGGTAATGATTTAAATCGTAAAGGTTCATCTGAGCTGTTGCTACATTAATTAATATTACTAATTGAATAATGCTTTTCATTTTAAAATCCAAAAAGAACACTAAAATAGTAACGTCCCTTTTTCCCATAATTAATTGGGGTTCCATCTCCAATATCCATAGTAAATCTATCTATTCCTTGATGATATTCAAGACTTAGTGAAGTTGGATAATTATAAAATGAATATCCAGACAAACGCCATTCTATACCTCTTGATCGTTTTAGTGAAAATTCAGATTCATTTCTATTCCACGCATCTCCAAACTGACTAATAATACCTAAGGTAGAATGTTGAAGCGTAAACCAACCAATAGGGAAATGCTTTTCGCGAAATAATGGAATCCTAACACCTAAATCATATATCATCATGTTACTACCTTCAATACTATAATAAGGATATCCTTTCAAGCCAGGCATTCCTCCACCAAAAAAATGAAAAAAAGAGTCAACTTCGGCATCACTAATCCATCCAAGTTGACCTTTAGCTGAAATCGTCCAACGATTTGAGCTAGGTATTTCCCACAAATATTGACCAGTGATATTTCCTCTTATGAGATTGTGATCCTTAAATTTAGATATCAAAGTTCCGGAGTTGGAAAGATCAATACCATCTATAAATTCATTCCACTCATTTGCTAATGACAAATTCAGATTAAAACCCACTGGATTAATATTTTGATCTACTCTCCTTTTATAACGTTTTAATTTCCAATCAAAACCAAGCTTCTTTCCGTTGAAATAATCATAAGCAATTCCTGATTGCATTTGGGGCTGTCCTATAATATTCTCTTTAATAGAAGCTCTATATCTGGACCAACTACCATATATTTCTAATTCAGTTCCATATATTGGCAATTTTATACCACTTCGAAATTCAATAAGGCGAAATCTTAAATTATTATCGATTTTGTAAGCAGAGTAAACTGATTGATCTTCAATGTTCCTGGTCAAATAGAATGTTTCAAAGAAAAAGGTTGGAAAAAGATGCCGATATTCAAAAAGGAAGAACAAATCCAGATCTCGATGTGCATTCATTGAAGCTCCACCAATGATAGAAACTTTATCCAAGATCTCAGAAGAATAAAAATATATTCCTGGTTTAAATGTACCATAATCCATGGAAATCCTTGGCATAGTCATCATAGGAGGGAAATGATCATTATATTTTATTGATTCAAAATTATTTTCACTATTCATTGGTGCAGACAAATTAATATTTCTTTGAAAATATAAAGGCGAATACCCTACAGAAGAATCATCAATCATCTTGATTGAATCCAAAATGGCTATTTTATATTTGCCATTTTGATAGAGCGAATAAGCAATTTTGCCACTTTCATGTATATCTGGCATAAAAGCACCACCAAGAACATTTGTTAAATATCCTTGATTTTTTTCTCCAATAAAATAGATATTAAAAATTCCGGAGCGATCATCACTGTAGACCATTTCACTACCAAGGAAATCACTCTGTCGTTCATCCCACAAGTTACTGTTCAATATTGATCCGGTAGTGCTATCAGATAAGTTTAAATATAATATATCTTTAAAATGATTTGTTGTTATATCATATGCAATACGATTTGTTTCAATATCATAATTTAAACCACCAATTATTTCTTGATCTGAATAATCAGTTAATTTCTGCGTTAATTTAGTATGAAGATCAATCATATAGATATTTTGAGTACCGTCATAAGTTGCCATAAAGAATAGAGTGCTATCTACTTCATTAAAAACTGGCGAAAAAGCTCTCGAATCATAAGTAAGTCTTCTCTCTTTTTTTGTTACAATATTGTATTCATATAAATCATAGAACCTAGAACCAACTTTATTTGGTTTTTTTGATTTTTTTGAATAGTATATAATATCATTGTTCCAAGAAGGTTTTGAAGTAACACCATCTACTATTGAGGTTGATGTATTTTTATTTACATCATAGAGATAAAGATTCGTTTCTGTGAAAAAATCATTGTCTTGATTAGATAAATAAGCAATGAGATTACCTTTATCATTCCAAGCTGGAAACAAGTTTGATGTACCCTGATTTTCAATTATTCTTCCATTGTAACTATTCGTCACAATTGTACTTGATAATTCGTTATATCGAGTTTCGAGCACTGAAAGAAAATCTGAAAAAACCTGCTCACCATTCTTTCCAGTGGCATCTTTTATAGCGTTGTTAATTGAATAATTGAAAGGTTTACTTAGTGAGATCATAATTTCCTTTAAAATTTCAGGTTTATATTTAACTGCCAAATATTTAGATAAAGCAAAACCTGCATTATATACAGATTCATTTCCTATCCCACTTTTACCAAAAGTATTCATTTCACGCCAAGATAGCATGTTATTAGTTATTATTCGATCACGAAGTATCATATCTCTGATTGAATCCCAATTATCCCAGTCTGCTCCTGGATACATGTATTGGGCCACACCTTCAGCCAACCATGGAGGTACATTCGTTGCAGGTAATGGATAACTAACTAGCATATTTGGATATCCATATAGAACATCGGGTCTTTTTTCCTTCTCATATCCAATCAATTGAAGATATCCAGCAGGCACTGATTTGCCAAATTTTTGAGCTCTTTGGATTGAAACTATATGAGTAAACTCATGAGTGATTACGTTTTGAAGCCATCGATGAGATCCTCGAAGCTCAAAATCTAATGGGCTTGTCCAAATAATTATTTTATTATCATAGAAATAAGCAGCTCCATTAGATATATCATCTACATCGGTAAAAACAATATCTGTTTTATCAAAAGGTTCATAAGAGTAAAGTTTAGTAACTGAATCATAAATATTCTCCGCAATCTTCGCACCTTCACGAGCCGAGTTTTCAGTGTCGGAGTAAAAATGAATTCTAAAATGAGATGTCTCAATTGTCTTCCAATTAATCTCAGGGTGATTATACTGAACCTGACCAAGTACAACAGAAATAAAAACTAATAAAAGAGTTTTTTTCATTTAATTACGCCAACTTTAATAATTTTCTCTTCTGAATCAGAAGACATTGTCGCTACTACTCTTGCTATATAGATTCCAGAATCAATAGCTGAAACATCCCAGTGAACTTCTTTTATAAAATTGGATGACGAAGAAATGTCAACAGAAAAAGATTCAATCAAATAACCTGCAATATCGAATATTTCAATATTTAGATTTTCTGCCAGACCGATATGAATTCTAAAAATTACATTTTCATTATAGCTCGGATTAGGATAAGCATACGTTTGATGTTGATCAATAATAAACGAGGGTTTACCAGAACTCCTTGCAATCAAATAACGAGAATAATCAACTGTAGAAAATCTATAATTCCATTCATTTGTAAATCCATTAAGATCATTTTTAAATAATATTAAATCATTAGTTGTAATAATAGCATGCCTTCCTTCATAAACACCCAAGCCTTTCAATTGTGACGATGTAGCAATTTGATCTATTTTATTTCCCTCATTATCTAAAATTTGAATTATTCCAAGCTTATCCTGGTGAATCAATTCAGGTGAATCATCACCTAATAAATCCATTGCTAGAATAGGACCGATGGCATTTGATTTAACTGGAAAGCCACTTTTCAATAAAAAGTTATTATCAAATGCATAAATATCTCCCATCGCATCTAAAGCAATAATTTCTACAAATCCATCATTTTCTAAATCAATAAGTGAAATTGATTCATAGTTTCCATAATATTCCATTAGATCAATTGTTTCAATTCGATCAGGCCATAAAATAGCTGATAAATTATTTGATGATTTATAAGGATAATCTGACTGGCTTATTTCAATTGCAACGATGCCATTTTTATCGATAATTAAATGGTCATTATCCTCAATAAGCCATATTGTTCCATTATTACCATCTGCCTTAATCAATTGTATCTGGCTGGAATTATTTCTTTCATTTTTCCATTTAGATAAAAAGTCTCCGGTGGAAGAATCAAATTCAATCCATTCAATAATATTTTGATTATTTTTTTTCTTTAACATAACAATCGATAAAGTATCAGAATTTTGAGCTACAATTACTTCTATTAATTTTCCATCAATATTATTTATTGATTTAAAATTATCAAGATTATCACTCCACCAAAGCTCGTCGCCTTCTCCAATAAAATCTAAATCTCCATCGTTATCAACATCCCATTGAAAAAGTATAGATTTATTTATATCGTTAATAGATGATATATCGTAGTTAGAAGTAACTTTAAAAGTCATCGATCTAGAAGATCGTGATATATCATCAATTACAATTCCTGAGTTAGCATCATTATTTGATTTTGTATTAGGAAATGTGAATGATGAAAACATCATACTCCCATCTGAATTGGCTCTAAAGTATTCTCTATTTTCCAAAAACCACATATCTCCCCAATAACCGGAAGATGGATCTGTCAATAAATTAGATAAGTATCCAATATCTTGAGCTCCATCTGCTTCTTCAAGATCTATGCCACGATTATTCCGATTTGCATTTATTGAATAAGAATCAATTCCTTCAGATATCTTCTTTTCATCTATATGCCAGATTAATAGTCCCGAAGCAGGCAAACCTAAGTTGTAATTACCAACTTCAGTTATAACGCCATATTCGTTAAATCCGATACCAGCTGAGTCAATAAGAATATTTAAGTAAGGAGGATAATTATCTGTTTTTTCCCAAACATTATATCGTGCCGAATCAATGCTTACATTTTCACGAAACCAATTATTTCTATTCTCAATCAGAAAATATTCATTTTGATTAATATAAAGTTTCCCAATTTGATTTGACTGATTACTCTTCAGTTCCACTTTATTGAATAATTGAATTTCTACTGGTTCTTCCCATCCAGCATAAATTCTTGTCCAAGCATCTGGAGGTGCTGGAATAATACCTCGTCCATTATTTGCACCAAGATCCATTAAAGAGAATACACCTGCACCCGATTGTCCTGATTCTACATCCCATAAAGGCGGTAATCCAGCCGCAAAACCGATCATCAAGGCCCAAGTCCCAGTTATGCTATATTGAACATCACAAGGGTCAGATAAAACCTTATTTATATTGCTGTCCATTAGAGGATAATTTTGTGATTCAGGTAAGATAATGCCACTATTCACTATATAATTTCCAATTTGAATTGGTCCACCTAGATGTTTGTTAATCATATCTTTATCAACGAACGTTGATGGTATATCTTCTGGTGTAGGATCTAGGAAAGGTAAATTAAAATCTTGACCTACTCCCGCATGAATGATAGAAATAATATCAAAATTTGAAAAATTAATGCTATCTTTAGAATAAGAGACTGTCAATGCATCTCTAAACAATTCAGATAGACGTTTTTCATGATCATTCTCTTTGCCTAATTCATGGTAATAATTCATTAATTTCCCTAATTCATAGCTTGATCTATTATTATTAGGAAAAATTTTGGATCCAACAACATCTAATCCAAATTTTCCATAAGAAACGGTACGGTAATAATTATTGACTGCGTCTATATGAGATCGAAAATAATTTGCATCATGAGGTGGTGAATCGATAGTATAAGAATCACAAATTTTATTTTCATCATAAAGAAAATTTCCGTTACCAGTGAATCCCGGAAATTCTCCTGGAGGGAATGAAACTCTAATAAAAGCTATTTTTAATTCACCGGTTAATTGACTAATTAAAGGTGAATACAAAAAAATCAGAGAGGCTATTACCCATCTGCAGAACAAAATTCGTAACATGTTAAATTTGTTCTAAAAAATAACATTCATGGAGAAACGCATCGTATTTGTCAGTGGATGCCCCGGCTCTCCTGATGTATAACCAAAATCAAATCCATAATTAGAGAATCTTAATCCTACACCAAAGGTTGGGTTTGATATTTTTCCGGTTTTGTCAAAGTAATACCCTCCTCTTAAGGCAAAATAAGATGAATACCAATACTCCATTCCAAAATTATGGACTAATTTATCTAATTCATCTTGGATTGAGCGATCGTCAGCAGATCCAACTTCTTTTTGTCCCCATTCATTATAAATCCCCCAATTATTATCACCAAATTTTGCACCATATTCACTGGCCGTATTTAACATCTCCTCAGAATCAGGTTTGCCATTGCCATTAGCATCGCCAACCCATTCCCATCCGCCAATTTTCCTATCCGCATCTTCTCCAGCGGGAGCACGATCAATATCTCCACCTAAAATCCAGTCATCTACCCACGATGTAAATATTGCTTTATAAAGTGGATCTTTATGGGCGATTTCTAATTTTCCATTAGTATTGTAATTATTGTTCTTTACACTTTCTTTACCGTTACTATCAAAACCTCCAATCAAACCATCGCCATCCCAGTCCATATCTGGATATGATGCCACAAGTAGCTTATCTATATCATAAACAAGTGTGAAGCTATTATTATCATTCTTGAATGCTTCGTATGCAAAACCAAAAGTTAAGTTAGTAGGTTGAGGATCTGCTTGATCAGGGTCAATGAAAGAAACTTTTGGACCAATATTAGTCATTGTAATACCTAGATCTAAATTTGGTGTCAACCAACCTTTCTTCATATATCCTAGATCAAATCCAAAATCTGTAGAAGTTCCCTTACCTTTTTCAGAACCTGTTCCTAACTCAACCAGATGTTGGTAGGAAATTTTTGCATTCAAGCCAAAAGATGAAGAAGAGGACAACTTTGAACTGTAGGAAACAGCAGCAGCCATCATATAGGAAGTAAATTTCCCCTGATACTGAGCGTATTCATCCATCCTGACTTGTTCACCCAGGTTCAAATATATTAAATGACCACCAAGGGTACCTAAAGTGGGGAATTGTTTGCGAAAACCAAGAAATTCATAGTACATGTCGTCTGCCAAGTTTGGCAGCCAATTAACATGCATTATCGCTAATTCTGAACCTTCTTGAAAGGCTAATCCAGCAGGATTCCAATAACTTGCGTAAGCATCATTGGCCACGGCCACTTGAGCTTCACCCATACCTCCAGCTCGAGCGCCGGGTGATATTAAGAGAAAAATGGAACCAGCTTCACCTTGTGCATTGAGTGGCAAGCTGCTAATGAGCAGGAGCGCCATCACAATTGAAAATATCCGTTTCATAAATGATCCTTTCCCATATATGGGATTCTAAATTAATTATAGTAAGAAACGATTCAACCGTTAGCGATGTTTTATGTGCACTCCTGTTATTTAAGTAAAATTACCCTTTTATATGGAATGTAGGCAAGAATTAAGAAATTTTATTATTTGATGACCCAAGTTGATAAAATTGGTATATAAGTAATAGCAATAACGCTCAATAGCATGACCAAAAAGAATGGCAAAGTAGACTTATAAATATTAGACATTGGTTCCTCAAATCGATAAGACGATAAGAAAAGATTCATGCCGACAGGTGGAGTTAAAAATCCTAATTCAAGATTTGCAATAAATATTATAGCTAGATGTATCGGATCAATTCCAAAATACGCCCCTAAAGGAGTAATTAATGGTACAACAATGATGATTGCAGAAAAAATATCCATCAAGCAACCTACAGCAAGAAGAAAAATATTTAACATTAGTAAAAATATAAACTTTGATGATATTGTCGACTTCACCCATTCAAGTAAATGCATGGGAATTTGTGCATCGACGAGATAACTTGTAAGTCCCATTGCAACTCCAAGTATAATCAGCACTCCACCTATAAGAGTGGAACAATCTAATATTATTTTTTGCAAGTCATTATATTTTAGATCCTTGTAAATAAAAAACTCTACAACAAAAACATAGATTGATATTATTGCTGCTGTTTCTACTAACGTAGTGTATCCACCAAAAATGCCAAATAAAACTAAAACTGGTATGATTGCTTCCCATCTCGCATCTTTGAGAGCTGATATGATTTTACCAATATTGAAATTATGCCTTGTTACAGATTGCACTTTGCCCTGCCAAACTGCCCAACCACCGATCATACCTACTCGAATTAAGCCAGGTACAATTCCAGCTAGAAAAACGGATTTAATTGATATACCAGCAGTAACCCCATAAATAATAAGTGGTAGACTTGGTGGGAATAATAGACCTAATGAGCCCGCAACAGTTATGAGTCCTAAAGAAAATACTTTTGAATATCCTTCCTTAATTAAAACAGGCATCAAAAGCCCACCCAATGCTAAAATTGTTACTCCAGAACCTCCAGTTAGAGCAGTAAAAAATCCACAAAGAAGGACAAGAACAATCGGAGTGCCTCCGGGGATCCAACCAAATAGCGCACGAAATAGAACAACTAGTCTTTCCGAAGCTTTACTTTCAGCTAAAATGTATCCTGCCAATGTGAATAATGGGATTGTTGACAAAGTTGGGGAGACAACGATACGGTAAGTCTCAGCAGAAATTGCAGATATTGGAGTCCAGTCTCTCCAAAAAAACAATAAAGCAAGGCCACCTAGACCAATAAAAATAGGTGCACCCTTAAATAAAGAAAATAATATCGCACCAATTAGTAAATATGGCAGAAAATTTATATCTCGAAGAAACTCCCATTGGAATAAAATGATAGTCAATGTGATTATGAGTAATAAAACTATTCTATTTTTTAATTTAGAATAACTGTTATGAATCATATGTAATGATATAGTTGCAAAACCAACTGGCATAATAAGTAATGCGACCCACCGAGGCAAAAATGGGGCAATATCAACAGGAAATTCCATTTCAATCATTACTAAGTTCCAAGCACCTAATGATAGGACTGTAACAATAACAATAGTAGTTATTTTGGCAATGATATTAGACCAATCTATTTGGTCCTCATTATTAAATAAAAGAGAGTTAGATAAAGATAATAGTTTATTTCTTCTAGAGGCAATAATCGCGCCAGAAAAACCTATATATAAAGTTAAATGTTGAACGAGTACAGGCGAGGCAACGATTCCTGTCGTACCAAATAAACGTGAAATAACTTCTATTGCTGGGAATATTACCAGTAATAAAAAGATAATAATTGAAAAATTATTTTCTATATTTTTATGATTAATGGGATTTCATTTCCTTCATTATATCCATTAATCGATCAAAAGCTTTTTCTTCTATTACTGTTCCTCGAAAATCAGGTGTCATCTTTTCAATCAGAGTTTCCCATTCATTAAATTGGCTTGGATTGGGACGATTAATTTTCAAACCATATTCTTCCATAACTCCAATTGCTTTATCAGATTCGTAACGATTTTTCTCTTGAAATCCTTTACCAATGTCTTGAGCGACACTTAACATAACTTCTTGATATTTTGGATCAATCCTATTCCAAGTTTTCATATCAACAATAATTGCAGCAGTTAAATTGCCCCATTTCATATCTAGCATATTATCTGCAATGCCGAACAATTGCTGAGCTAAAGTATACATTGGATTAAACCCTATTGCAGAAATCAAGCCGGTTTGCAAGCCGGATAGTACATCTGTCATGGCTAGTGGAATAGGTTGATAGCCATGGGTTTCATATAATTGTGTTGATTTATAATCTCCTGCCCAAATAAATATTTTTAATTTTTTTAAATCTGAAGGAATTAGAACTGGTTCAGTAGAAAACCAATAAACCCATCCCACATCAACCATTGTGAGAAGCTTAAAACCATTTTCTTCTGTCTTAGTTATTAATTCTTCGTTTAATTTTTCCCTTACGTAATCTACTTCATCATACGATTGATAAAGCATTGGCATATAAAAACTAGTAAAGTAAGGGTTTATTTCTGACATACCCTCAGTAGACATAGCAGCGCCGTGAATCTGACCAATACGCATTTTCCTGACCATATCGGTTTCATCGCCAACTACACCGCCAGGATATATTCGTAGTCTGACTTCACCGTTTGTTTCTTTTTGCCATCTTTGTCCTAAATCAACTAATAGACCGTGCCATTCTGTACCTTCAGGTGCCAAAGTAGCCATTTTGATAATAATTTTTTTTGCAGAAATTGGCTGCAAAAAAATTAGTATTAATAATGAAACTATAGATTTTCTAATCATTTTATCCCTAATAAAAAAATTCATCAATATTATTAAGTAACCATTGCGCTCTTTTTTGGTTTATATAATTCGTCAAACGTAAATCAGGTTCAGCATCCATATCAATATTTAAAGCTTTGTATAATAAATTTATAAAGTTATTCCTATCTTGATTTGGAATACATACGTTTTCTGCTAATGAAATATAAGGGCTAGCATCTAAATTATTTGATAGCTTGACAGCTTTATTAAAATAATTAGTTGCAATTGATTCTTTATCAATTGGTGCGTCATGTCGTATCATAGTATAGGAAATCATTCCAACATATAGAGAGCCCTTATTCCAATCTGGATCAATACTAAGTGCTGCTTCTAATAATTTTCCCACTCTTGGCAACAAAATTACCCATTCGGGGTTCCCTCTACTTGATTTTATAGCACCTCCGTATGCCCCAGCAGTCCAATAAAGATATTCTATATCATTTTTATCGAATTTAGGTATTGAATTAATATCACCATTAATCCATAGAGTATAATCAGGATATTTAAGAGATAAAGATTTATTTCCAAATATTACAGCTTCTGTAAAGGACTCATGTGCTGAAGCATATAGTTTTTTACCTCTTTCATAATCATTAATAATAAGACGATCTGCATTTTCCATAGTAAAACCAAAAGAATGGATAGTTAATCCTCTCGTAGCATCAAGTAAACGTATTGGATTATTTGGTTTTGAATTTGCCTTTTTAACAAGATTATTAACATGGAATTCATAACCTTGATCAGCCCACTGCGGTTTTTTATCTAATAGAAAAACAGTAGAGCTACATGAATAAAGAAATAGGAAAAATGAAATAGAGTATAATCGTAGTGATCTAACTAAAACTGGAATAGGAATATTACTTATGTAACTCACTGTATATTGGAAATGATTTGCATAAGGAACTAACTGTTGATCGAGTTTTATTAATTTTATCTTCATTATCAATGTTGTTAATTATATCATCAATTAATTGAACTATAAGAGCCATTTCATCACTACTCATACCTCGTGTAGTGATAGCAGGTGTTCCAATACGTATACCGCTAGTAATAAAGGGGCTCCGTTTATCAAAAGGGACCATATTCTTATTAACAGTTATACCTGCTTTTTCTAGTGCTTTTTCTGCCGATTTTCCAGTAACGTTTTTATTTGTTAAATCTATTAAGATTACATGGGTATCTGTGCCACCGGAGATTAATCTATAATCTTTAGATAGCAACTCATTTGACATTGTTTTGGCATTATCAACAATATTTTGAGCATATAATTTAAAACTCGGATCAAGAGCCTCCCTAAATGCTAGGGCCTTCGCAGCAATAATATGCATTAATGGTCCACCTTGTACTCCAGGCATAACGGCAGAATTCAATAATTCAGAAACTAATTTAGTTCTACCACTTTTAGGAGCAGTTATACCCCATTCATTTTCAAAGTCTTTGCCCATCATGATCATCCCTCCTCTTGGACCTCGAAGTGTTTTGTGGGTTGTTGTAGTTACTACATCACAGTATGGCATAGGTGAAGGGTGTAATCCTGCAGCTACTAGACCAGAAGGGTGTGCAATATCTGCCATAAGAAATGCACCAACTTTACTCGCGATTTCACGAAATTTTTCAAATTCGATATGTCTCGGATACGCACTTCCTCCACATATTATAATTTTGGGTTTGTATTTTTTTGCTAATTCATGAACATCGTCAAAATTTACTCGACCCGTAGCTTCTTCAACTTGATAAGAAACAGAATTGTAGAGTTGGCCTGAAAAGCTTACCGAACTCCCATGTGTTAAATGTCCGCCATGCGCTAAATCCAATCCCATAATTGTGTCTCCAACAGAAAGAAATGTCATAAGCGTTGCCATATTTGCTTGAGATCCTGAATGAGGCTGAACATTCGCATAATCACAATTAAAGAGTTTTTTTGCTCTATCACGAGCTAGATCTTCAGCTTGGTCAACGAATTCACACCCACCATAATATCTTGCACCTGGGTATCCTTCAGCATATTTATTCGTCATAACTGAACCTGCCATTTCTAGTACAGGATAACTGACAAAGTTTTCAGATGCAATAAGCTCCAGAGTTTCTTCTTCCCTGGAAACTTCACGCATTAAAACATTATATAAATCAGAGTCATTATCTTTTATAAATGAGTAGGGCTCATTATTTGCGCCCATTGTTACCAGCCTTTTTGTTTTTTCAACTTTTCTAAGATCCAATTATAACAATTATTTGATACTTTTACATAACCGAGGTTCTTAATATCCGCATTCATCATAAACCACTGAGCTTTTCCAAATAAAACTTCGTTATCTTTCAACCAATCTTTGGAACGATTATATTTTGAGAAACCTTTCTTCTCTGCCTCATCAAATTGTTGATATGCAAATGTTGCCACTACTCGATCGTCAGTCGATATGTCATTAGACCTACATGCTTGGAATGCCTTATAATATACATTACCTTTTGCACCGTACGCTTCTCCTTCTCCTGATAGAGTAACAGCTTTATCTGCCCACGTGAGAGCTGAACTATATTCTTCATCTTCAATGTATACTTCAGAAATTTTTACGGCAACACGAAAATCTCGAGGATCTAATCTAAATAATTTTTCGAATGTTTTTGCTGCATCACTTAAACGATCATCAGTATCATAAGCCTGAGCCAATTTGCGAAGTGATATTTTACTGGACGGATCTACATCCACAACTTGCTTAAGAACTTTTATAGCATCACGAGGGCGATCAGCCGATATTAGTTTATCAGCATAATCCAAACCATAACTGACATTGTCGGGGTTATTATTAAACCTGCTTTCATAAACATCTAAGGGGTCTCTGCCGCTCTTCTCATAAGCCTGTGCTAAATCACTCTGAGCACCTTCGTTATTCGGCTGAATTTTTAATAAATCTTTTAATACAGCTATTTGATCATCGTAACGATCTTGATCTCCATATAATTTAGCTAAATCACTTTTGATATTGATATCATCAGGTGATAAATAAGACAACCTATCTAATTCATCCATTTGAAGTGAAGTCTTGCCCTGTTTATCGTATGCAAAAGCTAATCTTTTCCTCATATCAATATTATCAGGAAGAAATGAGAGGCCTTTTAATAAAACATATTCTGAGCTATCATATTTACCCATGTATTCATAAGCAATTGCATAATATAAGTATACTTCTTGAGGATCATCACGATCACAACCAAGGTCAGTTAATTCATCGTAAGCTCGTACTGTAGCAACCCAGTCTCTATTTTTATAGAATTCTGCTGCACTACTAAAAATTCTTGGACATCTTACTTTTCGAACTGAATCTAATCGAGCTTGCTCTGCGTAATCAGAATCAACATCAGATTGGTCAGGTGGCGTACACATTGTTATAAAAACTGATGCTACACCAATCATTAATATTTTTTGACTAAATAATCTCATTGTCATTGCTTTGCTCTCCTCCTCAAGAACCATACATCTCCAACGCTTATTCCTACTGTAAACTCTCTAAATAATTCTTTATTCGAACGATCTATGTATCGTGAACCGTTTCTAAATGAAAGATCAATTTGATTTCCGGTGGCTGCAAATTTAAATCCAAACCCTAATGATAAACCATTCTCAATTATTGATTTTCCACTGTATCTAAGCTCATAGATATCTTTATAGATACCACTTCGAAAAGTAATTCGATCCTGCCAGTCCCGTTCCATTTGGTTACCAAAACGAATTAAACCAACACCAATATGATTTTTTGAACCAACCTGATCATTATAAATACTAGCGTAATTAATATTGTTAGCTTCATCGTTCCAAAGTTGATATTCAGAAAAAATATTAAGACTATTTTTTAAACTAATGTTGAATCCCAAACTAAAACTACTAGGAGCATAAATATTATTTACTCCTATTGTATCAACACCCACTTCCCCAGGATAATCATTCGCATCAAATGCATAATTATTATTTATATCTTCAAAAAGATCAAACTGATATAGTTTTCCATATACGGGTTTATCAGTAAGCTCAATGCTCGCAAAAGCTAATAATGATGACTTATTGTTTGAAAAAAGCTTTGCTCCTAAATCTACCTTATAAGTAGATCCTTGATAAGTCCGAATATTAAATAATCGATAATAAGTATTATTGATGACCATTGATTGTTCATCTCTTGATGAGCCAAATAAATAGTTATAAGAAAAGCCTAATCCCATATTTTTATTTATAGGAAAGGAAAATCCGAATGATCCAGACATTATTCCTCCACCCGATCTAAACTCTTTATTGGTTGTGTAATTATTACCTTCATATTGAATTGTTGAAGTATCAGTTGTAAAAAATGAGTTGTGATTATTAAGAGGTTTTAAAGATAATCCAAAACCATATCTATCTAGTATAGGAATAATAAATTGAATTTTACTAAAACCTGCGGCTTGATTTGATACGTTACGCTTTTCATTAGCAAATAATTGATTGCTATATGATCCACTAATAAATGTATAGTTTAAACCAGGCCAAGTAGCAACATTTTCCATTGAGACTCCTGGATGAAAGGTAGGAACTAATCCAATACTGCCAGCTCCATTTACAGAAGTATGATAAGAAGTTCGATTTAACCCTAAACCATACGAATTAAATACTGATTGAGTATAGGCATAAGTAAAAGAAAAATTTATAATTAATAAAACTCTAAGGCTTAACATAAATCACTCTCATAACTGGATAATAATCTATATTCCCAAGAGTATAAAAATTGATTATTGTAAACGGATCATTGTTACTACTGGACTGCAACTTGAATCCGTAATTATTTCTTCCATCTCGACCTATCTCTCTCGAAAATCTTCGATGATTAATTTTTAGCATATTATTTACAATTGTTGAAGATGCCATTAGGTTGTTTTCAACTTTATAAGGATCAAATTCATAAGATAAAAAAGTGGAATACAAACCTTCCTTAGTTAAAGGATAAGAATTAACTGAAAAACCAGTAATTGTGTCAGCTTGAACACGATTTAAGATCAATTGCGCAGACTTAATCACACTCCTCTTAGGTAGAACCCAACCTTTCATATCAACTAAAACAAGAGATTTTAGACCTTTAGCCGTGCCAATTGAAAGATATGTTGTATCATCAGATGTAATTAAAGGCGGTTTAATAACTGATAAATCTTCTAATGCAGTATAAGTTCTATATGATGTATCCGTAACAACTGTATCAGAAAGTAAAGTTCGGTAATAGACTTTTAACTCAGGTCCATCTCCACCACCAAGTTCAGAACTATGAAATTTAAACTCAGATGAAACATTATCTTTCAATTCAACTAGGAATGATCTGTTAAAGTTTATAATCGTAGTATCTTTAAAAACATTTATCACTGTTGTGTCAATTAAAAAGTTTAATGTAACCTTTGTATTGACAGAGTCAATCGAGTCTGTAACCATCTCTGCTTGTGAAATCACTTCAGAAGCTAACGAAGGATCAAAATTCATGTAATTTGTTTCGAACTCGTTAAAAACAGAATCACCATTTTGAGGAAAAAATCTTAATTGAAATTGTGTGTTGATATCAATTGTATCTGAAATAAACCTTAATGTTAATTTCATACTATCTGCAATAATTAAAGAATCATTATAATACTCAAAAGGATATCCGCCTCCAATTGCAAGACTGTCGAATTCTAATAAATTATATAGATAATCGTAATCATCTTTCTCTCCAAAATAAAGATATTCTGTCCCTCCCATGGTTGGAGGTGTTTGATAAGTCATAGTATTAATTACTGGGAAGGAGACTGTATCGACATTTAATGGAGTGCCATCATCATTGATAGGTAATGCCGCTTCTTCACACGAAACGAAAATAGATAGATAAAAAATACCTATTAATCCAAATGGAATAATTGAAGTTATACTTTTCATGGAGATGTGCTTAAGAATTACTTACGAAAAATTAAGCGAAATGTTTCGTTAATTCATCATTTAAAATACGAGCTGATTCAATATAAGATGGCGATTCGCCTTCAGGGATAGTCATTGAAACAACTTTTTTCTTATGTGATTTTAAGCCAGGAAGTGACATAAGTTTTTTAGTGACATTGTTTGATGGAGTATTTACAGCAATAATTAAATCAGCAAATGGTGCAGCTGCTTCATAACAATTAACATTATCACCTTTTATATTACCTGGTAAAGTAACACCAGCTTTTTCATAAGAAGAGCGTGAAAAAATACAATATTCATCAATAGAATGCACCATTAGCACGGTTTTAATTCCTCCATAAAATTCCTGAGAATCATATATTTGATTATATATCAATGGAACAAAAGCACTCTGCCAATCATTACAGATTAATACATCAGGTTTCCAAAACAAATGAGGTAATGTTGCAATAGCTGCCTTTGAAAAATAACCGTACCTTTGGTCATTATCAATTAGAACTCGTCCATTTTTAGATTTGTAAAGAAGATTAGTTAATGGCTTAAACCAATCAGAATTTTCTAAAAAGTAGACTTGTACTCTTGTCTTTGGAATAAAAGCACTTTTGGCTGAAGAAACTTCGGTTTTACCATCAAAATCGAATTCTATTTCACGAAGACGGATAACTTCTCTTAAAATATATTTCCTTTCACTAACAAAACCATATTTAGGTATAATAATCCTTATATCATGATCAATACTTTGTAGAGCAAAAGGGACATCAACAGAGAACTTTCCAAGGTGACTCGTTGTTGCAAATGGTTCAATTTCTGTTGTAAGAAAAAATAGTTTAAGTGGCATAGAAGTAATTAATTATTATATGTTTAGCTGTTTAATTGATTCTCTGGCTTTTTCATAAAATTCTGAACCAGGGAAATAATCAATTAATCTTTGATATTCTTCACGAGCTTTATTGATATTTCCCATACTGCGGTGACAATGACCTAATTTTAATTGCGCATCATCGTCTTTATCAGTACTTGGAAATGTAAAAACTTTTTCAAATTCAATTACAGCCCTCTTATAGTTCTTCATAGTATAGTAACACTCTGCTAACCAATATTGACTGTTATCTGCCAAATCATTAGTTGGATCACCCATAACTAGTCCAGCAAAAACAGTGACTGCTTTTTCAAATTCACCATTTTGATATGAAGACAATGCATCAATATATCTTTTCTTATAATCAGCTGGACTAATCCTTGAACTTATATTGGAATTCATCTTATTACTCTTAAGTTCATACATTTCAGAAAAACTGTTTGTAAGAGTTACAATTTTGTTTTCTACCATTACTAATTGAGCAAGAATTTCGAAATTAACACTATCTACGTATGCAATTTTATCTTCAATAAGACGCATTTTATTTTGGATTGTATTAATCCTATTAATTAATAGGATTGCCACTGAATCTGTTTGTTCCTTTGCATTCAGATTAGCTTTAAGAGCATTTTGTAACTCTGGAAGTAGCATCCTTATCTGTATGTCAAGAGAATCAATATGTGCATTTTGACTATTTATACTACTATTCATTCGTTTCAATTCACGTTTGATTGATGAATCTTGCGCAAACAAAAATGTAAAAGATAATAGAAATACTATAACTGTCAAAATTTTAAACAAACGATTCATTATTAGTTACCTTGGATTAAACAATGAATTAGATAAAGGTAATTTAGTTCAATCAACCCTATACCTTCATTATCTTTTTATAAAATTATTCAATTTCTGTGCGACCAAAATTCAACACCAATCCTACCATCATAAATGAAGAAATCAAAAATGATCCTCCATAAGAAATAAACGGCAAGGGCAACCCTTTTACTGGCATCAATCCAGTTGCCATAGAACAATTAATAAAAACATGTGAAAGGAAAATACTTGCAATGCCAATAATGATTAAGCCAGAAAACCGATCTAGAGCTGAATAAGAAAGATTTATCATTTTTATTACTAGCAAAGCAAATAATAATAACATAATTACTAACGAAATCATTCCTAATTCTTCGCCAATTACACTAACAATAAAATCTGATTCCTGAACAGGTAAAAATTTTAGCTGGCTTTGAGTTCCACCGCCTAAACCTTTACCTATTAGCCCACCTGACCCCAAAGCGGTTTTACTTTGAATGATATGATATCCAGCTCCAAGTGGATCTATCTCAGGATTAAAAAATGTAAGGATCCTATTCTTTTGAAATGGCCTTAGAAAGTTCCAAAGAATAGGAAACATTAAACCCAAAAAAACATTAAAAAAGAAAATAGTAACACCATTCCAAAGCTTATCCATTGATCTAAAAACTATTATTGCTACAATGGTTGACCATATAGTAAAAACAATCACATTAAATGCAGTTATTATACTTAAAAGTGGTGCAATAATTAAGAATAAGTGATAGGGCCTAGCACCAACCCAGTAAAGCATCGGTATTACAGGAACCATCATTACAAATGCAGTGCCAAGGTCTGGTTGATTTAATACAATAACAGTGGGTATGATGGCAATAAAAAATGGTATGATATTCGAAGAAAACTTATGAACCTGAAGATTATTATCTGATAAATATTTAGCTAAAGTTATTACGATGACCCATTTAGCAATTTCAGAAGGTTGCAATCCAAAAGAAAATCCAAAATTAATCCATCTATATGTACCAGCAGTCTCTTGTCCAAAAAAAGGTAGCAATACCAATAGAATGATAAAACAATAAAACAAATAAATATACTTATGAATAAATCTTTTTGATAAAATAGTCATAATAAACATCAATATTATTGCTGGACCTAAAAATAAGATTTGCTTTGTAAAAGCATTAGATGAATTTTCTTCTTGAAGGATACTTATGCTATAAAGTGACATGAGACCTAATAAAAGCAATCCTATAATATTAATAAGAATGACAATCGGAGAAGCCTTTATTTGTTCCCAAGTATGAAAGAGCATTATTTATTAACCAAACTAAAACTCTCCGAGCCAAAATAATATCGATAGATTTTTTGTGCAATAGGCGTAGCAAATGTGCCACCGCTTCCGCCATTTTCAATCAAAATAACAATTGAAATCATTTCGTTGTTTTTTTCACCATAAGTTATAAACCAAGCATGAGGCTCTCCGTGAGAATTTTCTGCTGTCCCGGTTTTACCAGAAATTATAAGACCAGGGATTTTAGGATCAGCTTTTTTCGCAGTACCCTTAGGGTCAGAGACTACTTTCCGCATTGCTTCTTGAACTATTTTCCAATTATTTAAGTTTAATTCAGGAAATTTTATCTTTGAGTCACTAGAGTTTACTAGATATGCAGAATAAGTATCGCCCCTTGTAGCAAGCAAATTTGTATAGTTCACCATTTGAATAGGAGTCACTAAAATTTCACCTTGGCCAATAGCGATATTTAATAGCGCACCTTTTGCCCATCCCCACTTTCCATAAAGTCTATTCATAAAATCACGATCTGGGACTCTTCCCTCCATTTCTGATGGTAAATCAATGTTTGACTTTAATCCATAGCCAAAGACTTTTGATCTTTCAGCAAGCTCATCGAGCTTAATTTTTTGAATAGTCTCATAAAAATACACATCACATGATTGAATAATTGCTTGCTCAAGATTCATTCTCCCATGACCTCCTTCTAACCAGCAACGATGTACACTATCATAAAAATCATATTCACCCGTGCAAGTAACTGACCATTCTTTAGAAAACAATTTTTTTTCAAGTATTTCAAAAGCGACCACCATCTTATATATAGATCCAGGAGGATAAAGGCCATTTGTTGCTCTATTTAAAAGAGGGCGAGACGAGTCGCTCGTAATTGTTTGCCAAACTTCATTTGATACTAACCCTGTAAAGAGGTCGGGTTCATAATCAGGTGCACTAACATAAGATAAAATCTCTCCAGTTTTAGGTTTTGAAATAATGACTGCACCTTTTTTATTTTTTAATTCTTTTTCAACTAATGATTGCAATGAAACATCTATTGTTGTTCTGATATTATTACCAGGTATCGGCAAAATATTATTTTCATCATTAATTTTTCCTGCTTCCCTTCCAAATGCATCTACCTGATAATATGAAACTCCTTTTTTCCCCAGTAAAATAGGTTCATATTGTTTTTCGATACCGGACCACCCTAACAAGTCACCAAATTGATAATTATTGTTTTGATTAATATTTGACAAAACTTCATTATCTATCTCTTTCAAATATCCCAATATATGAGAAGCCTTAATTTTTGGATTGAAGATTCTTTCTGGAAACTGCTTATAAAGGATTCCACTCAAATTATTTTTTTCCTCTTCAAGTCTACTTAATTGAATGATTGTAAGATCTTTAGCCAGTTTAGTTGGAAGAAAACGATTCCTAAAATTACTTTTGAAATTCTTTTTCAAAATTTCTATTGGTATGCCAGTCGTCTCATTGATTATAGCATAATTAAGGTCTTCATTTTGAACTTCTAAATCAATTCCATACAAAATATATGTTGGATAATTATCAACGATGATCTCATCGTTTCTATCTAAAATAAGCCCTCTAGGAGCTGGAAGAGATATAGCTCTGATACGGTTATTTTCAGCTTGTTCACTATATATATCATGTTCTAATACTTGTAACTGAAAAAAACGATAAAACAATATTAGATGAACAAATATTACGAAAATAATTGCACACCAATATTGAAATTTTCCGATTGAATTAGTTGATCTTAGCACGGGATGCTTCTTTCATTGGATAAAAATATTGCATAATAAGAAAAAAAATCATGGTATAGGAAAATGAAGTCAACCAAATAGAAACAAAATCTAAAATATCAGATACAAAAATTGTTTGAAAGCGAAAATAAGTATTTATGTAAAAGTGCAAAAGGAGTATTCCTATCCAAATACAATGAAAAACATAAGGTAAGAGACGTTCATACTTATTATATAGAAAACCAGATAAATACGCAGTTGTTGATAATGTTAATGGCCCTAAGCCAAAATAAGAGCCTACCCCAAATAAATCTGAAAGCAAGCCAAGAGAGAATGCAACTACAATGGCAACTACACGACCATAAATAATAGCTATGTAAAAAACATATATTAGTAAAAAGTCTGGTCGAATTAAATTAATTGTAAGAAAATCAACAAATAATATTTGGAAAAGAAGGGTACCTATCGTTACAAATAGAAGATTATTATTTTTCATCAAAACTAATGCCTACAATGATAAATGCATTTAGAATAGAACTAATTTTTGGTGATATTTTAATTCGAGCAACTTTCTGAAAGCTTCCTCTTTCATCCAATATCTCAACAACTTCTCCCACTGGAAGATTTTCTGGATATATTTTGCTATAGCCTGAAGTTACAACCTTATCTCCTACATTAATTTGAGCATTTTTTTGCAACTCCCTAATTTCATAAATATCATTAATTAAATATCTTAAAATACCTGTTGTAGCTGAAGGATATATGCGGACAGACAGACGATAATTAATATCATTAATACATTGGACTAAAGTAGATGATTCTCCAACAATTAATGTTTTACCAATTACCCCACTAGGTACTAAAACTGGTTGATTTGTAGTTACACCATCTTTTTTACCCACATCCAATGTAATAGAAGAAATGTTTGAAGATATACCCATATTAATTACTTTTGCTGCTAATAATTCAAAACTACTCTCACGAGAATAATCCAATAAGTCCTTAAGTGAATTATTTTCTTCATAGGCTGCAAGCATCGATTCTAATTGAAGACTCAATTGAATATTTTTTTCCCTAAGAAGCTCAGTTTCTTTTTGTAATTGGGTCATATTTTTTACCCAAGCAAGTGGTGAATTAATAAAGGAAAATAAATCACTAGATTTTCCTCTAATTAAATATATATCTGGAGACTCATTCCTAAGAAGAAAAACTAATGAAAGTGAGATAGCTAGTAGAAATAAAAGATGATCTTTATATTTTAGAAGTGTTAAATAAAGAGATCTCATTAATAATTATATCAGGACAGACTCATATTTTTTTACATCTTCAAGTACCTTACCAGTGCCTTTAACAACTGATAACAGAGGATCCTCAGCAATATTTACTGGCACATTAGTACGCTCTCTTATTAATTGATCAATACCTTGTAGCATACTCCCACCGCCAGTCATAACAATACCATGATCTAAAATATCTGCAGACAACTCAGGTGGAGTTCTTTCGAGTGCTCTTTTCACTGCTTCGACAATTGCATTAATAGGATCTTTTAGCGCTTGACGAATCTCATCAGATGATACCTCGATAGTTTTAGGGATTCCAGATACCAGATCACGCCCTTTTACAGCTATCATTTCACTTTTTACCCTCATTGCCGATCCTACTGATTTTTTTATCGATTCCGCAGTGGTATTGCCAACTTCAAGCTTATGTTCATTTCTAAACCACTGAATAACTGCCTGGTCCATTTCGTCACCAGCTACACGAATAGCTTCTTTTGTTACAACGCCATTAAGGGCAATTACTGCTATCTCTGTAGTTCCCCCTCCAATATCTATAATTATATTCCCGACAGCTTTTGATATATCAAGGCCAATTCCAATAGCCGCTGCAACTGGTTCCTCAATTAAATAAACTTCTCTAGCGTTAGCTCGTTCACCTGAATCTCTAACAGCCCTTCTTTCTACTTCTGTTACTCCCGAAGGAACACAGATCACCATTCGGGGCCTTGCTAAACGATTCATATTTATCTTATTAATAAAACCCTGTAAAAGGCCATCTGTCATATTGAAATCTGCAATCACACCATCACGTAACGGTCGTACAGTCTCAATCTCGCGATGAGTTCTTCCAACCATGGCTTTAGCTTCATATCCTACTGCTATAATCTTATCATCATGAACTGATTTCGCAACGATTGAAGGCTCGTTAATCATTACTCCTTTGCCCTTAATATATACAAGAGTATTAGCTGTACCTAGATCAATAGCTATATCACCAGATACCCAATTAAGTGGGTTAGTTAAGTAACTTTTTATCGACATTTTTATTTAGGGATGAATTTATAATTTATTCCCAGATTATCAGATTAGAGTTTAGAATAAAAAACATTAGAGATTCATTAATTTATATAGCTAAATATTAACTTTCTTCCTTCCTTCATTTGCCAGCTTATCCGCAACTTTATTTTTATCTCGTAAAACATGTATTAGTGACCAACTATTAAAACTAGAAAGCAAATTAATAACTTCATTATATAAAGTAATCATTCTATCATTCTTTACTCGATATTCACCATTTACCTGTTTTACAATTAGCTCGCTATCTGAATATATTGTTGAGGTTAATAGATTTAACTTTATTAAATGTTTCAACCCAGCAATTAGAGCGCCATACTCCGCTTCATTGTTTGTTGAATCGTGGAGATATTCAGAAAAAGAAAAGATCTCCTCATCTGAATTATAGATAACACCACCAATGCCTGCAGTCTTTGAATGAAGATCTGCTGCTCCATCAATATATAGTGTGATTTTTTTATCTTCTTCTAATTTTTTATATAAAAGTTCTAATTCAGAGTTATCTCTATTTTTTTTATCTTTAAAATGATTTTTTAAAGCATCTATTTCTTTATTATTTAATTTCATTTTAGGCTATAATATATCATTATTTGTTGATTTTGCTGGGCATTCCTTCCAATAATAACACCAATTGCATAAAATACTTTCCTTAGGTTCAAATTCAATATCTTTATTGATATGATCTCTAATTATATCAATTTTTAATTTAATACTTTTTTTTAACTGATTGATTTCATTATCGCTTCTTATAGAACTAACAATTTTATTATGCTGAAGATAATGCCACTTTAATTCTACAGATTTAATATTATTATACTTTTGAGCAAGAGCAACTTGGTAAGTAGCTAATTGTCCATCTTTATCAGCATCTGATTGAGATATCAGTCTTTTACCAGTTTTATAATCATGTATTATATAATTTCCATTTCCATCGTGATCAATACGGTCCGCAATACCTTTCATTTGATAGTCATTGTTTTCATCAATGGAAAAGATAAATTCCACTTCAGTCCCAATTACGGGCTGATCAAAAGGATCAAATTTTCTATAAAAACCAGCAATACATCTTTCACCTAATCTGAAAAATTCTTTAACCGTTTTTTTTTCTCTGGCTACTTCCCAGGGCCCTGCCAAAGATCTAATCCAATTAGCTTTTCCATAGCCTAATTCCTTGCGAACTATTATGATTCTTTCATGCCAATTTCGTTTCCAATTATTATGGAAGTTTTCAATAAGACCATCATAAAATGGTATACGTCCAGATAACTTTTCATTGTATAAAAATTCTAATGATTCATGTACTCTATTACCAACGAATGCTTCAATTCCTTCATCTGTTTTACGTATTTTATCTAAATAACGAAGCTTGAATTGTGTTGGACATTTTTTATATGAAGCCAAGCTACTATATGAGAATCTTTCAATCATCTTTTTTGATAAAATCAAATAAAAATGTTTTATATAGATTTATTATTGAAAAGATTTTTTTTTTAATTATCATTCCTACCAACTTCGTGCGCGAAAGAATGGTGTGGTAAGTCTATAGTCTCCGAATCCATTTTCATCAACGAAATCAAAAAATTTATTAATACGATAATAGTGCCATCGTTGCTGATATAACCTAGTAAGAGGATCACTATATACCTCTAAATCATCAGGCGGACCAAAAAGAATATATATCATCCCCATATCTGATTTCCATCCATCGGTATAAGTTTTAAAATTAGCATTAGAATAGTTAATTCTAGAAAAATATTCATCCATCAATTCATTTTCTTTTGTTTCAGGGGTAGGATCTCGGCCTGCCCAGTACTCTAAAAACAAATTCTCTTGCTCATCAGAATTAGATTTCTTCAATCTTTTCCATTCATCATCCTCAAGTATATATCTCATATTTTGAATAGCTTGAGATATATTTCCTATCGATGAAGATATTCCTAATCGAGAAATAGATAAAATTACTGATTCTTTTTTCTGATTATTACCTTGCTTAAGAACAACGTCTATTTTTTTTCTTAAGCCTTGCTGAGAAATTTCATCAGGAATAACAAATCTTTCTTGAAAATATTTGTTATCAGCAACCAATTGGAATGTTTTTTTCCATAATTCCTTTCTTTTTGAGGTTGTGATTGTTAGTTCAACCTCGTAGGAACCTGGAGAAACTTTTCCAGAGACAAAAACAGAAGTTCGAACAAGCTGCTCTCCAAAAATATTGCGGAAAAGAGGTATCTCATTATTATTTAGACCCCAATCCCCTTCAAGATAATCCAAAAAGAAAGGTGAATAAAGAGCTAATTCACCCAGATGTTTTTTTAATACTAAATTTTTATTAATGATACCACTATCATTTGTATCACGATCCAAGAGTTCAGCAGAAATTATATAGTCATCACCTGGAGGGAGTGTAAACTCATGAAAATGAACATTAAATATTTCTTTTGAAGTTGATTCTAAATATGTTTTTGTGATTAACTTATTCGACCAATTTTTACGGCCTATTAAATCACCTTTTTTACTCTTAATTGATATAGTGGCCTCGTAAGAAGCCTTAAATCCACTAGATGATTTGACAAACTGTAAAACATGGTTAGGAATGGATAAATATGATAATACGCGGATTGAATCAGATACTGTAGATGGAACAGTGTATACAGATAATTGATACTGCCTGATTAAGTTTTTTCCTTTGAGAAGGTTTCCTGATCCTGCATCATTACTGGGTTGCCTTTGAGAAATCAATATCCCAGTAAATAAAGTAAATAAAATTATTCTACTTAAATGTTTCATTTAAATCTAAACGAAATAAGTCCTTCTGATGTTCCAAGCCAAAGTTTTCTTCCCTTAATATACATGTCGTGCACTTGCCCTATAAAGGGATAATTATATATATCCATTAAATTTTTTCTCATATCGTATTTTATTAATCCACCTATAGTTGAAACAAAAATTATTTCTTTATTCGACACCATAGATTTTATCTGTAATCCACCAAAAATACTTGCATCAACTGCATTAGACCACTTTCGAGTCCTAAAATTAAATGAAATAACACCAGATCGATTTGCTGCAAAGATATTTCTATTATTAGATGCCAGGGCTGTATAGTCCGTATTCCTGACCGGAAAAATAAATTCGCTATCATTATAACCGAAATTCTTCCCTTCATAAATTCTATTATTATTAATGTCGTAGATAAAAAGACCTACTTCTGTAGCTATAAAAACAAGGTTCTCGTGAATATATAAATCGAAAATAAACATATTGGAAAATGGTTTAAGTATTTCATGGCCAATGAGATTTTTGTTTTTTTTATTCAATACATATAAACCTCGATCGGTACCTAACCAAACATTATCATGAGACTCTACAAGTGTGGTAATTTCACTATATAGATTAGGCAAACTATAAGATTCAGTTTTCCAATAATTATCTTTTTTATTATATGTTAATATCACATCATCACCGCCAAACCAAATCTCATTTTTCATTTCAATTATTGAAAAAATTGAAGTTTTATCCATATTAATAGTATCGTCAAAAAGAAACATTTGAGTGTCAATAGATAATGGGTCAAAATACGTAATTCCATTGTAACCATTTTCTTTTCGACCTGCTAACCAAAGAGAACTTTTCCCTTCAATATGCTGAATATCAGTTCCAGCTAGACTGAATTGAAAAGGACTTAATGTTTGCATTGTTTTATTCCCTCTAAATAAATACCCATTTTCCGCTCCAATCCAAATTTCACCCAAATTAGTGATAAACATTGTGGTAATATTAATTTGCCGACCATTTGGATGGATTAATGAACTTAAATCAGAGATCCATCCATCTAATAATGAATATTTCATTAAAATTGACGAATAATCACCAAAATATCGATGTTGTGAGCTCCAAGAAACTGATTCATTAGGAAAAGACATAATATCTAGGACTACTCCAGTGATTCTATCTAATCGATATACTGATCCATTGGCTCTAATCCAAATGTCTTGATCAGATTCACCAATCTGTTCAATAACTGCATTAAATGGGATTTTAAGATTTCTTTTATTTATAAAATTCCAATCTCCTTCAGAATTATTGCTATACTCAACACCTAAAGGTGTTCCAACCCAAAGATATCCATTTGATGCATAATGTACAGATGAAATAGAATTACTTCTCAATCCTTGAGCAGTAGTAATAGGTTCTTCAAATCGTTCTGAAAATAAATTAAATCGTAGAATACCGCCATTTTCAGATCCAAGAAACGCATATCTATCGCTAATCGAAATGGAATTAATTCCTCCGGTTTTTCTATACTGAACCCAATCAAAAGGATGGAATTTTAAATCAGGCTGAGCTTTTAGTAATGAGAAAAGAAATAAATAATAAATAATCCTACAAATCATAAGCAACGTTTAATATGTAATTATTCAATCAATTATTATCATATTTAATAATTTCATTTAGCATATCAAGTGTTATCGGAACAACTCCAACCTCTTCACAAACCCTTCCTGCTGCATAATTTGCTAATATAGCCGATTCTTTAGGGTTAGCATCGCAAAGATCAGATAAAGCAAAAGTTGATATTACAGTATCACCAGCTCCAGATACATCATGGACTTTTCTGGCTTTTGTTGGTATATGATGATAGTTTGAAGCTTCAAATAGTGATACGCCAGCTGCACCTTGCGTAATTAATATAATATCTGTATTTATTTCTTTTTTCAATTGAAAACCATCATTTTGGATTTGATCTTGATTAGAGCTAAATCCTTCGTAAAACTCATCCAAATTTGGTTTAAATAATCTCACACCTTTGAAAGAAGAAAAATTGGACTTTTTTGGATCAACATATATACGTTTACCTTCATTATTAGCCATATCTAATATGCTTGAAATATTATTTGCATTGAGAATGCCTTTATTATAATCCTGTAGTATCAATCCATCAACATTATTTATTATTGATTTAACAGCGTTAGATAATTCTTTAGTAGATTTTGTTGATATGTCAGTCTTTATTTCATAATCTGCTCTTATAACTTGCTGATCTTGTGACATAATTCTAGTTTTAACGGTAGTATGACGACTGTCACTTATTATAATATTATTACAATCAATATTATATTTATTTAACTGTTTCATTAAATTTTCACCATCAGGATCTGAGCCTATTAATCCAACAACAATAACTTTGCAACCTAAAGTAGAAAGATTTAATGCAACATTGGCAGCCCCGCCTGGTCTATAATCAATTTGATTAACGTCTACTATTGGGACGGGTGCTTCAGGTGAGATTCTATCCGTTCTACCCCAGAGGTACTTATCTAGCATAAGATCTCCAAATACTAAAATTGTTTTATTAGTAAACTCTGAAGTTATTTTCTTATATCTTGTTTTTTTCACATTAGTAGCAGTTTATCATTTAGGTTTATTCTTAATAAATTTACGTTTACGCTTTGTAGGGTTTTGATTTTTTTGTCGAATATTCTTAGAAGATCTAGCAGATAAACCCGAACGAATTTTTGATATATGTCCATTATCTAAATATATTAATACTGATGCTAATTTTTTAAGATATGTATCAGATGGGGCAGAAAGAACTATTGTTGTGCCAAACTCTTTATTCATTGATTTAATTTTCTTACAAATTTCTTTTTCAAGTGCATCATTAAAACAAATTCCATAATCATCAATAAGTAACACACGTGGATCAAGTTCAAAAGCTGACAAAAGACTCAATAGTGCTTTCTCTCCCTTTGATATATTTTTTAAAGTACGTGCAGGATTATTAAAATGTTTTTTTAAAGTTAAATCTGCGGGTGTTTTTTGAAATAATTTTGAAATGGTGGAAAATTTAATTTTATCATCTAATTGTACTAGCTTTATATCAGGGTTTGGCTTTACTCTTCCAAAAAGATTCATTTCGAAAGGGTTATTATCATATTTAAGACTGCCACTTGACTCCTTAAGTGATCCACTCAGTATTTTTAGTAAAGTAGATTTCCCACTACCTATCGGGCCTACAACACCATAAATCGTACCACGATGAAATTGTAGCCGACTTATATTTATTACGGTTTGTTCCTTATAGACCTTCTTAAGGGTCTTTAACTCATATATTAAATTTGTTAATTGATTCATTTCTTCTCCTTATTAAGAAGAATGCATCGAAAAGCTAATTTATTTTTTCAGACTCTCTAGGTAGTGCTCAACATCAATAGCAGACATACAACCTGATCCGGCTGCAGTAACTGCCTGGCGATAGATCTTATCCTGAACATCACCACATGCAAAAATGCCATCTAAGTTAGTAGCAGTACTACCATTCTTGGTTATTATGTAACCAAATTCATCAGTATCGATTACATTATCAAGTAAATCTGTATTGGGTTTATGACCTATCGCCATAAAGACGCCATCACAACTTTCTTTTTTTAATTCACCACTAATAGTATCCCTTAACATAACAGAATTAACACCGTTTTCACGATCACCTAAAATTTCATCTATAGTATTATTCCATCTGATTGAAATCTTAGAATTATTAAGAGCTCGATCTATCATGATTTTAGAGGCACGAAATTTATCTCTCCTATGAACAATAACTACTTCCGATGCAAATTTTGTAAGATAATTTGATTCTTCCATAGCAGAATCACCTCCTCCTACTACCAGGACTTTTTTATCTTTGTAAAAAAATCCATCGCATGTTGCACATGCTGAAACGCCATATCCCATAAGTTCTTTCTCACTATCAAGGCCCAGCATTTTAGCCGATGCACCTGTAGCAATAATTACAGAATCAGCATTATAAGATTTATCTCCAACCCATACAGTATAAGGGCTAGATTTAAAATCAACTTTTGTAACATGTTGAAAATGGCATTCTGCGCCAAAACGTTTCGCTTGTTCTCTAAAATGGTCCATTAGTTCCGGGCCCATTATTCCGTTAGGAAATCCAGGGTAATTTTCAACATCTGTTGTAATGGTCAATTGACCTCCTGGTTGCTCTCCTTCAAGAACCAATGGCTTAAGATTAGCTCGGGCAGTATATAATGCCGCTGTTAAGCCTGCTGGGCCTGAACCAATAATTATAACTTTACGATTCATTCAATTGTTTTAAAAATATTTAAATAACTGAATCAAGTATTTCAGTTATTCTTGCTTTAGGCACAGCACCAACTATCTGGTTAGCGACTGTTCCATCTTTGAAAATTAAAAGTGCCGGAATACTCCTGACACCATATTGACTAGCAACTTGATTATCATTATCTACATTTAATTTCCCAACTTTGACTTTACCTAGATAATCTTCTGCTACTTCTTTTATCACTGGAGCAATTGCTCTACAAGGGCCACACCATTCTGCCCAAAAGTCAACAAGGACAGGTAAATCTGACTTTAATACCTCAGCTTCAAAATCTGCTGAGGTAAACTCTTTCACATTTTCAGACACTAAAACTCCTTTTTTCGTGGTTCAATAACAAAAGAAAGTAACTTGTTTTATTTATTGGGGAAAATATCAAAATTGATGAAAAGTATATTTTCTAATCAAATCACTTAATTAAGAACGGTTTACCATCAATATCTTTTGGGTAATTAATTTCTAATATACGAGCTAATGTTGGAGCTATGTCGACTGATCTGATATAATCACTGCGAATTTTACTTATTTTATTACCTCCAGAAAAAATAAGGGGAATATGAGCATCATAATCATAAGGTGAGCCATGGCTCGTACCCCTTTTTGATGTCCATGTCCAATATTTCTTTAATATTAAATAAATATCAGGGCTTTTATTAATATGAACCATATTTTTTAGCCGTCTACTAATGTTATCTTTGCCATCTTTCAATAATTCATATTTAGTAACCACAGAAGCCACCCCAGGGATATTAATTAATTCCTCTTTTAATATTTCTGTAGCAACTTTTCTTTCTGCACTATTCATGGAATGATCGAAATAAAAAAAATTTTCATATCTATATATTTTTCCATTACCAACTTGAGATCGAATCTTTTTCATTGTTATGTTAAATATCGAATCCCGCACTGCTCTTGATATACGTCCAGAGTCAATTCCTTGTTCAGATAAATATTCTGGCAAATCTAGCACTCCATGATCGCTAGATAAAATATATAATATATTTCCTTTACCAAGTTTATCCTCTTGACTATTAATAAAATCACCCAAATATTTATCTAAACGTAAATGGTTATCTAATTGCTCAAAAGAATGTGGGCCATTATCATGGCCTACTCCATCAGTTGCAGAAAGTCCTAAAAATAATATATCTGGGCTATCATCTTTACCTAATTCATATTCCTGTATTGATAATTCTGCAAGCTCTAAAATAGACCTGTCTCCAAAAGGAGTAGTGTAGAAGTTTTTTAATAATGATTTTTTCCCCATAGCGCTAAAGGATATTGGGAAAGTGGGGCTATATTCACTTTTTTTCTCCCAATCTTCCTCTCCAGGATAATAATCTGCTCGAGCATTACTACTATATGTCTCGTTATCATAAATGGGTACCCAAACAGTATCTAAATAGCTATGCACATCAAGATGATCATTATAATCTTTTAACCAATTTGGTAATTCAGATGAATAATAACTTGAAGTAGTATATTTACCTTTTTTATCATACCATATTGCTATATCCGGGTTCTTTCCACCCAATAAAATAGCGGACCTATCTTTTCCTGAGATAGATATAACTTTTGAATGTGATTGTGCATTCTTTAGCCAATCTCCAATTGCCAATGAATTAATATTTCGGAATGATCTTCCATCACTATTATCAGTAAAATTTATTGATAAACTATCTTCAACACAGTACCAACCTCTTTTGAGATCTCTATCAAACCATTCATTACCAACAATTCCTCCTTTTCCTGGATGTATACCTGTTGATATAGCATAATGGCCGGGAGCAGTCGAAGTCATCCCATGGTCATGAAAAGCATTTTGGAATTGAATACCATGTTCAATAAGCCAACTATAGCCGCCAATAAATAGATGCTTATATTTATTAATTATCGAAGGAGTACTTTGATCAACAACAATAAAAACAACTAACTTTGGTATTTTAGGATTTTTTGAACAAGTAATAAGAAATATTGTCGATAATAT